>Ga0247609_10001108_pt1 | contig 33526 bp, 44 predicted proteins | sample 172DNAGHGlowgp2_FD_193487 | JGI IMG/M metagenome (GOLD analysis project Ga0247609, IMG submission 193487) | Sheep rumen microbial communities from Palmerston North, Manawatu-Wanganui, New Zealand - 1728 DNA GHGlow gp2 | ecosystem: Host-associated > Mammals > Digestive system > Stomach > Rumen ... | reverse complement strand
CGCAATTTGATGTTTTATTTTGCGATTGGACACAAAAAGAAGAAAGGTTAAAGGGTTTAACCACAGCAAGTTATAGAAAGGGTCACGAATCCCTCCCTTTCCGCTGGAAGAACGATAAAAAACTCTAAGGCTTAGGATTTTTTCTAGACTATAAAAATGACTCCTTAATACTGCGATATAAGTATCTGCAAAGATTAAGGAGTCAATTTTGGAACTTATAATAACAAAATATTAATTTAATTTTTCTACTGTATTCATACCATTTTCTTGACCTAATGGTCCAGATGTAGAGTATGGGAATTTATATCTACCTAATACTTCGTTACCGATGTTGTTCTTTGAGTAACAATCTAAATAAATATCATAAAAGAGAATTTTATCTAATGCTTCGTTTGATAAAGAATTAAGATCCGCATCAGCCTTATCCCTATATTGCTTTGTTAACAGATACTCTTCAAGCTTCTGTTGTCCCTGAAGACATTTTATATAATACGTTCGATAAATTTCATATTTTCGACGACCATATTCACTCTGAGCATTTTCATTATCTTTCATACCCTGCTCGTTTTCAGCAACCATTTTTTTCCATTCAATCAAATCAGATTCAGATCTTTCATTTAATGGAATTGTTGTAGTATCCATTATGGCTTGATATTTGGCTTTTTCTCTTTCAAGATGCTGCCTAGCTGTTACTGGTTCAGCTTTAATATTGACAAGTCGGTATGAATATGGATCAGTTAGTGCTTTGTCAGCGTATATGGTCTTAAACCAATGTTCAGCACTGTCTTTAACGATATCAATCTCACTTCTAGGTTGTTGAACCGTTGCTGTTTTAGCTACACTCTTTTTTGTTGCTCTTCTTTTTTGCCCATATGAATAATTGGGAAACACTAAAAGTGACAAAAGAAAAATTAATACATACTTCTTCATAATGATAATAGTTTAGTTTTTACAAAAATAGTACTTATTTTTTATATGTGGCTCAAAAATAAAAAAAAGTATTGTCAAATTATTTTGAATAACTCATTTTGTAAAAAGAGGGTGTGATTCAATGATAGCTATCTCCATACTTATATTATGTCTATCTTAAAAACAACTCCAAGTAGAAGGCAATTCTGCGTGGTTTCAATTTCCACGAATATCCTACTACAAGGAGTTGTCAGGCTGCAAAGCTATTATCCTCTAGAGCAAGTTATCTTGAATTTCCCTTACTCTGCTATAGATGGTTTCAGGCAGCATTTTGGCATAGATCCTTTCAGTTATCTTGCTATTTGCGTGACCCAGAATCTTGCTGACTGATACCATATCCAAGCCTGAGTTGAGCAATAGGGTAGCAAAGGTGTGTCTAGCCAGGTGTGAATGCAGTTCCTTCTTGATGCCACAAATAGCCCCAAGTTCCTTCAGGAAGCCATTGTATCTTTGGTTGCACATCTTGGGCAGCTTGCCATCATACTTTAATAATATTTCCTTGGCAACTGGGAGTAGGGGGATGGTGGACACTATTTTAGTTTTCTGCCTAGACTTGATAATCCATTCCTTCCCATCAGGGGTAGTAACGAAATTTTCAGGCTCAAGTCGGTGCATATCACTAAAGGCTAGCCCGGTGTAGCAAGCAAAAACAAACATATCCCTAACCCTCTCAAGCCTTGCAACACCGATTTCCTTGCTTCTGATTCTCCGCAATTCCTCCTTGGTTAGTGGCTCTACCTCTACATTGTCAGCCTTCATAGCCAACTTGAATGGGCTTACCCTGATATAGCCTTCTTCTACTGCCATCCTCAGGATTTTCTTAATCTGCTTCATCTTCTGTATAGCGGTGTTATTGCACATCCTTTTCAGCAGATAGATGTAGAAGTCTTCCACCATCTTGGGTGTAACATCCTTAACCAGCACATCCTTCCTCTTCATCGTTGAGCGGATGAATTGGGCTAGGTACTTCTTGGTGACATTGTACTTCAGCAATGTGGAAGCTGATACAACCTGGGTTTCTGCTTTGGCACGATACTGTTGATTGTGCCTTTCAAACATCTGAAGGATGGTGATGCAGTCAGCGGTGAAACCATTCTTGTAGATGTCAAGAAAGGTGTCCATATTAATGGTGATTCCCTGCTTGATCATCTCTCCTTCTTGCTTGTACAATTTTGTACGGATTGCATCTAGGAAGTCATTAGCACCCTGATTCTTTTTGAATTTTTGGGTTTTTGCATCAAAAGTAGATGCCTTAACCTTCAGATCTAGAGTGACATACCTTCTTTCCCCATCAATGAGCAGAGAAAGTTCTACGGGACTGAGACCCTCTTTGTTGGCTTTTGAAGCCCTGCAAATGAAATTGAAAACCATTTTTAAACTGCGTTTAAGTTGTTGAATAATAGTTAGTTAACTCAACAATTTTCAGTCGCAATTTTGAGAATGGACCAGTCGCAAATCGTAACATCAAAAGTGGCAAAAATAGCCTGATTTGCGACTAAAAAGAGAAATAGAAAACCCTTAACTTGTTGAAAGTCAAGGGTTTATCGTTCTTCCAGCGGAAAGGGAGGGATTCGTGACCCTTTCTATAACTTGCTGTGGTTAAACCCTTTAACCTTTCTTCTTTTTGTGTCCAATCGCAAAATAAAACATCAAATTGCGCTGCAAAGATAAGCCCCCATCAGGGATCTGCCAAGGGATTTGTGTTAAAGAATACGGAATGGAAGTGGATTTTTGGGGTAACTGCACCCCATAAGCACATCCTCTAGTTGGTCCAGTAGGGGCTAAGATGATAGCCTTTTAGGTCTGCCGAAAATCACCTTTTGTGGAAATGTCAGGGGGGCGGGGTTTCCTGACCTTCTTCATCAAAATCTGACCCCATACCCCTTAGGGGGGATCGATGGACAAAAACCACCTATTTGCTTGAAAAAAAACAAGTTAGATATTAAAACTTTTCTTCATTTCTACTATATTATATATGTGGGGGATAATGTACCCCACATAAAAATAAATTTGAAATGCAGTATGAAAAGAAGAAAAATTTGGAGAATATTGAAAACGATTCTCACCGTACTACACTACATTCATTTATTTTTGTTGATGTGGTCAATGTTGTAATACAACTTTATGGGTGTATCAAAACAATCTGATACACCCTTTTATTATCCTTGGATGCCTTTACCCTAATAGTGAATAGGTAAGTTTGAATATATAAATCACAAAAACAACAGAACTATTAAGGATATTTTGTATCTTTGCAGACTAACAACTAAAGCCAATATATTATAAGATTATGCAAGCAGGTAAAGCGTCAATAAGTCAAATATTTGATTTGGGCAGGGTACTAGAAGTGCCTTTTTTTCAACGCTCCTATGTCTGGGATGTAGATGAATGGTCTAGGTTCTTATCAGATATGGAACAATTATCTAAGACCAAGGAAGAATTCTTTATGGGGGCAGTTATCTTAAAGAAACCCAAAAACAAAGATGAAAATAAAAGGACTGTAGTGGATGGTCAACAAAGACTAACTACTTTAGTGCTATTGCTGAAGGTGATATGCCTTCAAGACATTCAAAATAAAGGATTGTTTGATTTCCTTTTCAAAACACAATCTGATAAGAAGTCCAAGCTAAAACACGGATATGTGGATTACAAGGCTTTTGATTCCATCATTAACTTGGAAGAATATCAGGATGTACCTGGGGATAACCAAATCATTAAAGCCTATAACTACTTCAGGGACAACATCAGTTCCTTTCAGTTAAGCTTTAATTCTATTGTGGAAAAGGTGTCACTGGTAGCAATAGATTTGGAATCAGATGAGAATGAACAACAAATCTTTGACACCATCAATTCACTTGGCAGAAAACTAACTACAGGTGAACTGCTGAAAAACTATATCTTTGATAGTAGCACCATCAAGGAATATGAAATGATATGGTTGCCAGTATTTGAAAAAGATGATGATTGTGTAAAGTATTGGGCTTCTACAATCACGGCTGGTAGAATTCCAAGAAGCAACACCGAAAGCTTCTTTCACGCATTCCTTCAAATTCAGATGCAAGATCCCAAGTACAATGTAAGTGTTGAGGAAAAACTGATTTTCAGGAAAGCGGATTCAGTATTCAACAACTACAAAAGGTTTATCACTAATTATATCGGTGATATAATTCCATTTGTGAATGAATTAGCTTCTTATGCTGCCATCTTCAAAGAAGCATTTGAAACTGATCTCAGATATGCTGCTATACCAGTAACACCTTGCATTGAGAGGATAAACTTCATAGTATATGCGCTCGATGCTACAACGCTTATACCTTATGTGTTATACATAGTGAAGAATGTTCCTGATGAAGAAGAAAGAAACAAGATGTTTGAGTTCCTAGAATCATATATAGTCAGAAGAACCATTTGCAAGAGTTCAAATGAAAACTATAGTGATTTGTTTAATGAACACCTGATAGCCAATAAAGTGCTTACTTATGAGGGCTTGAGGGCATATATAGAATCTAAAGGGACAACATCAATCTATATGCCTAATGATGAAATGGTCAGAAATGCATTCCATAACGTAGCACCAAATAATAGCAGATGCAGGGCTATCTTGTTCCTTCTTGAATCAAAAATCAGGTCAGCTAGTCACGCAACTGCCCTGCTACCCTGCAATTCCTACACATTAGAACATTTAATGCCTAAGAAGTGGAAGCAAAATTGGCTGCTACCTGCTGATGTAACCGAAGATGAAAGGAATATTGCAGTAAATAGTTTGGGCAATATGATGTTACTCCCAATTTCCCTTAACTCCGCTATCAGCAATTCAGATTGGGAAACAAAGAAGAATGGAAAGGGGAAGAAAAAGGGCTTGCTTGAATATGCTTCAGACTTGGAAATATGGCACGGTGCTTTAGAAAAACCAGAATGGGATGAAAGTGCTATAGTTGAAAGGGCTGAATGGCTTGCTGATAAAGCCAATACCGTATGGGTCAATGAATGCTCGCCTAATGTTGGTGTAATCAAAAGATAATAAATGTACTTAGACGAATTAAATAGAATTATTCGCCCAAATATTTATGAGCAACCTATAGTTCTAGATTTATTTGCTGGATGTGGTGGCTTATCTCTAGGCTTTGAAGCAGCTGGATACGACACTATCGGCTATGAATGTGTAGAAGCTGCGGTTAATACATACAATGCTAATTTACACGGTCATTGCTTCCATCAGATGCTAGAAGTTGGTTTTGAATATCCTGATATAGAAAATATTGGGATTATAATAGGTGGACCACCTTGTCAGCCATTTAGCAGAATCGGCAATCAAAAGGGTATGGAAGATGCTAGAGATGGATTCCCCATCTTCATAGATGCAGTTAGAAGGATCCAGCCCAAGGTATTCCTATTTGAAAATGTTGCAAATTTACTAGGTAGGCATAAGTGGTATTTTGAATTAGTTGTTTCAGAACTAAGGAAATTGGGCTATTTAGTAGTTTATAAAATCCTGAATGCTAAAGACTATGGTGTGCCACAGAATAGGGAAAGGCTTATTACAGTTGGCTATAAATCTAATTTTACATACCCTAAGATTGAAACTACCAAGGTGACTGTAGGGGAAGCAATTGGTGATTTAATGAACAACTTTGATGAGAATAGCCATTTCCTTACACCAGCACAAGATAGATACATTGCTGCTTATGAAGCTAAATCCCATTGTATTAATCCAAGGGATTTATACCCTGATAGACCAGCAAGGACTCTTACTTGCAGAAATTTAGCAGGTGCTACTAGTGATATGCAAAGGGTGAAACTACCTGATGGAAGAAGAAGGAGAATAACCCAAAGAGAAGCTGCCAGACTACAGAGTTTTCCTGATTACTTTGAGTTTTCAGGCAATGAAACGCAGCAATTCACTCAAATAGGAAATGCTGTACCGCCCATTTTGGCATATAAGTTAGCTTTAGCATTGAAGGAAGCATATAATGCACCTGATAGAGAACCTGATGAGATTTCAATGATCAATAAGACATACGAACCAATATTATAATGACAAAATGCTAGAATTGTTTCCTTATTATTTTGACCCATTAAACAAATTAGCAGCAATCAAAGAATTGCTAGTTAGAATTGGTATGCCCAAAAGACAACAAAATGACTTATGTTGTTACTCATTATTGGCTTTACTTCATTTGAAACGTGAAGATAGTTGGGAATCGGCTTCTAATGATTGGATTCGCATTCACGATATGATCATCTTTATGAATGATTCTTATGGCACTACTTATGCTGAGAACACAAGGGAATCAATAAGGAAAGATGCAATGCACCACTTTAGAAATGCTGCCATTATTGAAGACAACGGAAAAGCGACCAATAGCCCTGCATATCGGTATAGGGTTACTGATGAGTTTTTACTAGTGGTTCAGAATTTAGCACTTGACACAAACTTTTTAGATAAGTTTATTGCTTCACACGAATCTTTGATAGAACAGTATTCATCTAAAAAAATTGTTCAAAGAATGCCAGTAAAAATAAATGGCAAGGATTTCACTTTTAGCCCAGGCAGACACAATCAATTACAAAAAGCAATAATAGAACAATTCGCCCCTAGATTTGCACCACATTCAGAATGCTTATATGTTGGAGATTCTGATAAGCGTGATTTACATAAAGACGTAGTAAAACTAGCCCAACTTGGTTTTGAAATCACGTTACACGATAAGATGCCTGATGTGGTACTATATAGAGAAGAAAAGGATTGGATCTATTTTATTGAAGCAGTTGATTCAGTTGGACCAATGAATCCAAAGCGTATCATTGAAATATCTGAGATGACAAGGAATGTATCATCAGGTAAGATTTTTATTACTGCTTTCCTTGATAGGGGTGTGTTCAAAAAATTTGTGGCTGAACTCGCTTGGGAAACTGAAGTTTGGATAGCAGATAATCCTGACCATATGATTCATCTTAATGGAGATAAATTCCTAGGGCCACATCAAGAAAACCAAAACTTATAGTTAATTAATGAAACTAGCAATAATAGGTTCCAGAACCTGCCCACCAATAGATATAGAAGCATATCTAAAGTACATCCCTGATACCATTGTATCAGGTGGTGCCAGGGGTGCTGATACCTATGCTAGGGAGTTTGCACAAAAGCACAACCTGAAGCTGATAGAATTCCTTCCTGAGTATGACAAGTATGGCAGAACTGCACCCTTGGTAAGGAATAAGCTGATAGTTGAAGAATGTGATTGCCTGATTGCCTTTTGGGATGGTTCTAGTAGGGGTACTAAGTACACTATTGACTATGCCAAAGAACAAGGTAAACCAATTAAGATAGTGAACTACATAACTAATGAAATAACGAGGATATGAAGAAAATACTTTTGGGGATTTACTTCTTTATAATAAAAGCATCTATATTTGCTCAGACACAATATGATTATTATGAAGATTCTGACACATACAAAAGACCTGAAGCTATTGATGGTAAAACAATCTTGGGTCTTATTGTGTTGGCGATAATTGTATTTGTTATTTGGTTTCTTAATGCCTGCTACAAGGATTGGGCTAAAAAACATAAAAAAGATAGAATAAATAAATTGTTAGAGCCAAAACCCAAAACTCCACTAGAGATTGTAAAAGAAGAACTAGAAGAAGCCAAAAGAAAAAGAGGACTTGAATGGGAAAGAAATATTAAAGCAAAGCAAGCGGAAGAAGCAGTAAAAATACTATATGCAGAGTATCAAGAAGACCATATTTTGGATGGAATAATATATAGATTTAATCCAAATAATTGGAAAAAAGATGCCATAGATGCTTTTACCCAAGGTTATATCTGGGGATCTTGGCGGCATTATTCATATCTGACAATAGATGAGATAAAAAGAAAGCATCATCCTTTGATTGTGTTAGGCTATCTTAGGGGGTTGGAAGAACCTGAGATTTGGGAAAAGTATGGCAAATTTCCGGGCTAAGGCAGACTAGACTATTGAACAAATAGATTATCAATATTGCTTTAATTGTTTAACTATTTAATCTGGACTATTATGGTTATAGAAATTGACAAGAAGACAATCATAAAAGGGCTGGTAGTTTTTGCAGTAATAGCAGCAAGCGTTTGTGGTGGCTATTTCTGGGGTCACAATAAGGGCTATGATCAAGGCAAGGCTGAAACTTCAGCTTGGTATGAAACAATTATTGCAGCAAAAGAGAATCCCAAAGGTAATGGAGATCACTTTTATGCTGAAGAAATGTCAGAAGGCAGAAATTCTTATGGTTATCCAATAAGACAATACTTTGTGTATCATTCTACACCAAATTGCAAAGCTATTGAAAATGGAGTTGTTAAAGATAGAGGGTACACAAATGCTAAATATCGGCATAGCAATTCAAGGTTTTGTCCAAAGTGTATGGATAATACTTTAATCTCAATGTGTGAAGAATGGCTAAATGGCGACTTTGTGTCAGGAGAATGATTTATTAATAACTGATATCTACTAATAATATGTATTGTAAGCATTGTGGAAAGGAAATAGCAGATGATTCCATATTCTGTAAGTATTGTGGGAATGGTGTTGTTGATTCATCAAACCAAGGATCATCCACGCCCACACCTAGCCCAACTAACGAAAAAATAACAAAACCACAAGGCGCTAAAACTGTTCCCCAAAAAGGAAATAGATTAGCAGCCATTTTTTTGTGGTCAGTAGTTATTTGTGTATGTTGCACTTTAGGGTATGCAGCCATTAGGTATGAGGATTCAAAACCCTATGATACAGAGCATTATTTTGGTAGTAGTGCCTATGACCCAGGGATGCTGTTTGGGGGTGACTATCAAGACACGCTTACTTGGATTAGACAAGATGAATATAAAGCAGGGATAACAAAAACTGCTATATATAGCTTTCCTATTGCTTTTGGCATTCTTGTGTTAGGTGCTATACTAACTGGCGCAAAGAACAAAAAATAACAACTTAAATAACTGAAAATATGTATTGCAAACATTGTGGTAAACAAATTGCTGATGATTCAAAGTATTGTCAGCATTGTGGAGGTAATCAAGAGGATATTTCCACTAGCACTTCTGCCGAAGTCAAGCCAATAGCAGAAAGTGGCAAAAAAGTAGTTGAGATACCAACCATCAAAGCAAACTTGTCTGATAATACAAAATGGTGGATTATTGGATGTGGAATATGGCTGGTTATCAACCTGTACTGGCTATTTGCAGGAGATAAGTATTCTTCAGCAAGTGAGGTTTTTATGCCTTTTTCTGAAGAACTAGATTCGTTTATTGATTATTATGATATAACTGAATTCATTGTTTATGTAATTGGGTTGCCCTTTATTATATGGGGGCTAGTTATGCTAAACAAAAAGCTTAATTCAAATAATCAATCAACTAACACACCATCTCAAACGACAGGCATAAAAGATAAAGATATTAACGATGCTTTAGGGCTATAAAACAGTACAACTATGAAAATCAAATCAGCAACACTTTTAGGTATGATCGGTGCAATTATTACTATATTACTAACCATTTTTTACCTTTTACTGAATCTTGAAGTAATCAAATTGGTTCCAGAAGATATGGACTATGAAAAATCCCAACAGATTTATACTGCATTTAATGTAATCACCAATCTTTGTTCTTTGTTTTCTGCTTTCACTCTAGCTATATTCTTTTACGTTCTTCACAAGAACCAAAAATAACATAATAAAGCCCCACCCTGGTAGTTAAACTAAGGTGGGGCTAATTGAATCACTTTTCCTTATACCATTTATCCTCCTTCAGAATAAATTTAGTTGCATACCTTGTGGGGATTTCAACCATCTACTTCAGCACCTTTTCTGATGCTACTGCTGTGGTCTAGTTATAGGTTCCAGAACTATGGTAGCCATACCTCCTTATATCTCTGATATTATAGATATATAGTGTGTCATTTCCAAAGAAATTGAAATAGAATCCATAATCTAGATGCTGTTGGCTGCAAGCATCTTCCAATGCCATTAACTTTCTAAGTTCAATCAGGTGGGTATAGTATCCCTGATACTTCTTAGCCCTGACCTTGATTTCCCCTACTGCTTTTCTGTTGTCCTGGAACGTAAAGAAAACATCAACCGGGCAATATTTGTCTTGGGTAAAGTCTATCTTCTTAGCATACTTCTGAAGGAAGGAACAAAGCAGTCCCCGCCCTTCCTACTCATCTATCTGAAACTTATCCATATCAATCCAGGTCAGGCATCTTGGTTATCTCATAAAAAATAATACTTTTTTTCTTCTTTCTCACCTCAACCCCAAAAGTACAAAGGTCAGTAGGCTTGGCTGCTTTGTTCGGTTTCTTGCCAAAGGAGTTTATGCCATAGTCCAAATACACTTTGGCTATATGATCCTTAATAAACTGTGCTGGGTACTCTTCCCCTTCTTGAAAAGGAGCAAGAAGGTCAATTATATATTGCTTTTCTTCGCACCCCTTATGTGCTATCATTCTTTTAGCATAAGTGGGGTTACCAGGAAGTTTGTGATACACATCATAAAAATCTTGTATCAGTTTATAGTTGTCACCAGCCATCTCTTCATCATCAAAGGTTACTGCAACCCCTGCTAGTTGTGCCTTGAATTTTTTCAGTAGAGAATAGAAGCTAAGTTTTCGGTTTTCTTGTGGCTCAGGGATAACTATTGGTGTCACTTTTAGTTCGTTGGACACTACTGTTAGCCCCTCAGTATAAGCCCGTCTTGTTTTAATGATTCTATACCTATATGCTTGGTACACATTATCATTGAAAACAAATTCTTTATCCCTGGTAAAGGATGTGAATTTAACAAAATCCTCGCTTTGCCTGAAGGTTTCAGCTGTGTAATTAAAATCAGCCCTGCTTTTAAGATTGTTAATCAGACCGCTACCTTCAGGGTGTCTCAACCGCTTCAGAGACTCGCAATTATTTATGATTCTCTTTTTGACCTCATCAAGCTCAGCCATAAGTTCCTCTTCTGACTTCTCAAAGGGATTTTCATCATAGATAAAGACATACCTGTCATAGTTGGGATTGCTTTTTAACCTCTGCCTAGAAGTAGCCTGGATTAAATCAGTTTCCAAGTCAATCATTTGGTAAGACTTATTAGTGCTACTTACTACAACATTCATAGCCTCATCATCTTCTAGGTCTATCCCCTGGAATCCAGATGAAGTAATGAAGGTGAATCTAGGTAGTTTATTATAAGTGTGCAATGCATTGTAGCCCCTTATCTTCAGGGCATTTCTACTATTATCACCACAAAGGATCGCCATATCATCAGGATCGATAACACATTCCCGGGCAATCTTTGTGATTGTTTCAACAGAGTTGATAAACACAATCACCTTAGAAAACTCTCGATCCCCCAAGCTTACTTTGCCATCCTTTTGTATGGGGGTGATGATTTCATTCTGAAGGGCAGTATATGGGTGCTGCCTTTTCAGGGTGATTGGGGTTATTTGGGTGACATTTGACCATTGAAGTTCAATTTGGTCAAGTTTGGAAACGAAAGCAGGGAGGAAAGCCACTTCAATAGGTGTTGCACTTATAAACGATACCGTATCTTTGTACCTATCGGCGAACATATATAACCTAGTAATTGCATCATAATCATCAGTAGCCTTCTTGCTAGTGGCTTTCATTGCCTGATAGCTTACTAGCTTATCGCTCTCATCAATAATAAGATGGCAGTCATCAAGGTAAACATCGCACTTGAACAAGGAATCATAGGTAACCATAATCTTTATGGGTGTACCTGCTTTCTTCACACGTTCAATGTATTTATCTATGTCTTCCTTATCAACACCTTCAAGAACACCGAACACTTCCCCTTTGAATCTTTGCCTGACTTTATAGGTAGTCTTAGGGTTGTCTTGGTATTGTGTGTTATAATACTGCCTGACCTTGTTTTCAACCAAGGCAACATTAGGAACTGCAATAACGCAGTTTTCGGCACTCTCAATGGCAACAGAAGTTAATCCGCAGCCACATACTGTTTTGTTGATATAGCCAGCAGGGATTACCTTGAAGTTGGGATCATCCCCCACATACTGGCAGTTTTCATCAAACCGATAGACCTTAATCATTCTTCCTTGTTTGTTGTAAAAAAACTCTCTCATTTCAATAACGGATTACGGGATTTTTTATTTTTCAATTATACCAAATTTTTACATTTTCTCCCTTGTCCACATCAACCACCAACGCTGATTATGTTCAAGGCATCCAACCAATCTAGGGTAGTTTGGCTATCACGATACCCCCAACGGGCAGCAAGCCGCCAAACCAAGTCCACAAACTCAAGGCTCAACCTCATCAAGCCTCTTAAGAACAATTTTTTAACTTCAGTCATAAACTATAAAATTTTATATTAAAGTGTAGGCCAGCTAGGATTCGAACCTAGGTTTACGCCTTCAGGGGGCTACGGTGTTAGAGACCGTTGTAATAACCGCTATACGACTGGCCTTGATGTGTTTACATCGCAAAGTTATATCCATTCACAATGCACATAATGGGTGTAAACCTGCTACTAATCAAGCTGCATTAGTTTTACTAATTGTTAGTGCTTTTCTTTCAGTAAGTAAGTTCAACGGAATGATGTAAGAATATTTGTAACAACTAATTATTGTGCGTTAGCCATTGGTTCTACCATTCTTGTGGAGTGAAGCGTGGCACTACTTGCAGACTGACATTAGGTTACTGAAGTCAAAGGCTTTCCATATTCTATCTAGCCCCTCATAGTTCAGGAAGCCATCTTTGTGGTGGACATCTTCTGCTGGGGTGATGATGCCTTTGGCTAGGCATATTTCACACAGTGGCTACTCCATCAGCTTTGCCATCCTCAACCTTTGCCACCGGGCAGACTGATATATCTTCTGCCTATCCTCTACATTCACTTTCCTGATAGGCTTTACCTTGGGTTTTACTATATATGGCATACCGCTTTCAGTTTAGAGATTAAATCCACTTCCGTATCAGGCACTTCTTCAGCATCCTTAATGAAGTCAGGAATGGTGACCCTTTCTTCATTCAGATGGTAGAAGTGACCACATCTATCATCCCTGGAATATGCGCTTTTCAACTGGTTGAAAACCCACCTGAATTGCTCCCTGAAGTCCTTATCAGGGTTATACTTGTAGGTCAACTTCAGATAGGTGTCATTAAATACATCCCCATCCTCAGGGGTTTTGACCAACTCAATACTTAGCTGCTTGTAATGTGTAATCATCAGGCTGGTTACCGCTGCATTCAGCATTGCCTTGTCTATGTTACACTACATCCTTCTATACTTGTCCCAGTTATTCATAACCTTTTGCTTTTAAGTACTTGTTAATAAAGTCCTCAAGCAGATACCTGATCAATGAGGATTTCTTTACCTTCAGTTCCCTGCAAATGTTGTCCAATTCAAAGTCCTACCTAGGGGTAGGTCTAAAACCAATGATTTTGCTTTTTGTGCTTTTCATCTGCATATTATCCTTAAATTTTCTGCAAATTTACACATAATATTTGATGTATGCAAGGGGCTTAACGCATAGTTAATACATTCTTAGTCAATCGTTAATAGTGGTAATAGTAAGTTACTTATATCAGCCTTGTTTAACAAAAAATTGTATAACTAAAAAACGATATTATGATAAGTTTTACAATACCTGAGAATCTAGAGCCTGAAGCCAGAGCATATATGCAGAATGTGCTTCAGATGCTAGAAGATAATGGCATCATAGAAGATGTTGATGATGCAGCCCTATAGATGTTGGCTTACAACTACAGTACATTCATCAAAGCAAGCAAGATAGTTGAACAAGAAGGACTGACAATCACTAGTGATCGTGGGAATATAGCTGAACACCCAGCGGTTAAAATAGGAAGAGATGCACAAACGTAGGCTTTGAAAGTAATGACTGAATTTGGGCTGACTGCAAAGTCAAGAAGCAAGTTGCCTTTGTTAGATGATGCCAATAGTGAGGAATCACCCCTTGAAACCTTCATTAAAAGCAGAAAGCAATGATTGTGCTGAGTTTATTTGATGGTATCAGTTGTGGCAGGGTGGCACTTGAAAGGGTTGGGATAAAAGTTGATAGATACTATGCAAGCGAGATAAAGCCCATTGCCATCAAGGTGGCACAAGCCAACTATCCTGACACAATCCAGATAGGTGATGTAACCCAAGTGAAGGCAGATGATTTGCCCAAGATTGATTTGATGATTGGTGGTAGCCCCTGTTAGGATTTCAGCAATGCCAATCTAGTGAAGGATGGATTAGATGGTGATAAAAGCTGCTTGTTCTATCATTACCTTAGGTTGCTTCAAGAAGTAAAACCCAAATACTTCCTATTGGAGAATGTGAAGATGAAGAAGGCAGACTAGACAAAGATAAGTGAACTACTGGGGGTTGAGCCATTAGCCATTAATAGCAAATTGCTATCGGCACAAAGCAGACCTAGACTTTATTGGACAAACATACCAAGTGTAGTGCTGCCTGATGATAGGAACATCTAGCTAAATGACATTTTGGAATCAGGCTACAGCCCACTTCCTAAGTCAAGATGCCTTTTGGTGAGTGATTCCAGACCATTGACTACCCCAGTAAAGATGTACCATAGAAGCACATTGGGATTTACTACCCTTATCTTCAAAGATCGTGAACACTATGAGGAATGCAGGGATTATTTTGATAGACACTTCAAGGGGATGGCAGCAAAGGACATTGTTTGTGAAAATGGTGTGTTTGATGGTGTGCGCTATCTAACCAGGGTGGAAAGAGAAAGGCTTCAAACCCTACCTGAAGGTTATTGTAGTATGCTTTCAGATAAAGATGCGTTTGATGTGTTGGGTGATGGTTGGACGGTGGATGTGGTTGCTCATATTCTTTCATTCTTAAAGGAGCAACAATGAAGGTACTAGAATTGTTTTCAGGTTCAGAATGTATGAGCAATGCTTTCAGGGCTAAAGGTCACGAATGCTTTACCATAGATTGGGATGAATCTTTCCCTTCTTCCTTGCATATAGATGTACTGAAGGTGACACCTGAAATGATACTTGAAAAGTTTGGTTAGCCTGATGTGATATGGGCTGCTTTTGACTGTACCACCTTTTCTTTAGCTGCCATCAGCAAACATAGAACCAAGAATAAGGTGACTGGCAATTTGGATCCCATCACCGACTATGCTAGATATTGTGATAAGGTAAACAAACACGCTTTGGAGTTAATCAGGCAGCTGAAGCCAAAGTACTACTTCATTGAAAACCCAGTGGGTGGGTTGTGTTCAATGGATTATATGCAGGGGATACCCAAGTATATGATAACCTACTGCAAATATGGTTTCCCATATCAAAAAAGAACCCACATTTTCACCAACCATCCTAACCCTGCCTTTCTGCCTCCGTGTAAGAATGGTGACAAATGTCATCAGGCAGCACCTAGAGGAAGTAGAACCGGGCTTCAGGGAGTGATGGGTAAAGCAGCAAGAAGTATGTACCCACCTAATTTGTGTGACCATATAGTGAAGATATGCGAGTAGGACTGATAGATGTTGATGGTTACAAGGGTTATCCCAATTTTGCCCTGATGAAGATTAGTGCTTATCACAAAGTGCAAAGGCACTAGGTAGAATGGGTGGATAAATCCCATCAGTATGATGTGGTTTATTCCAGCAAGATATTCACCTTCACACCTGACTATGACTATTCAGGACTTCAGACTGATAGCTTGGTTAAAGGGGGTACTGGCTATGACATAATGAAAGCCCTACCTAATGAGATTGAAAATAGCGACACCTTAGACTATAGCCTATACCCTGATTGTGACTACTCCTTAGTGTTTCTATCTAGGGGCTGCATCAGAAAGTGCAAGTTCTGTCTGGTGAACAAGAAAGAAGGCTATATCCATTCAGTTAAACCAGTAAGACTGAACCCTAGGGGCAAGTGGATTGATGTACTGGATAACAATTTCTTTGCTTCCCCTGATTGGCAGAAGCACATTGAATGGCTAGCAGAATAGAAGCAACCCATCAACTTCAGGGGAGTGGATTTGCGGATTTTGACCGATGAACAAGCAGAAGCCCTGAACAAGCTGAAGATTTAGAAATCAATCTTTATAGCTTGGGATAATCCACAAGATAACCTGGAACCACTATTAGCCAATCTAGTTACCCATATTAAACCCTATAAGCTTAGATGCTATGTGTTGGTGGGGTTCAATAGCACCATAGAACAGGATTTAGATAGAATATATACCTTGTAGAAGTACAATATCCTACCTTATGTGATGCCTTACAAGGATTATGATAACCCCCAAGAGAAAACCCCATATCAGAAGGATTTATGCAGATGGGCAAATAATGTGTTTGTCTATAAGAAATGCCCCATCTTCAATGACTATGAACCTAGGAAGGGATTCTTTTGCAGGGAGTATTTGAAAGGAACTAAATATGAAACCATATTATAAGTACTGTGATGATGTGACTTCAGGAAAGATAGTTGTTGGTGAAAACATAAAGCTGGCAGTAGCGAGATTTCAAGCTGATTTGAAAAGGAATGATTTGGAGTTCAAGGAAGATGTGGTGGACAATGCCATTAACTTCATCAGCACCCTGAAACACTTTACTGGCAAATCTTCAGGAAAGAACTTTATCCTTGAAGATTGGCAAGCATTCATAGTAGCCAATATAGTTGGATGGTACTGGAAAGGAACTGATAATAGAAGGTTCAGTAGCAGCTACATTGAAATTAGCAGAAAGCAAGGAAAGACAGCCCTGGCAGCTGCCTTGTGCATCTACTTCTTGATAGCTGATGGGGAAGATGGTGCTGAAGTGGATTTAGCAGCCAATAGCAAAGATCAGGCTAAGATTGCCTTTTCGTTTTGCAGTACCTTTACTAGGCAGCTGGATCCCAAGGCAAAGTATCTGAAAGCCTATAGGGATTCCATTCTATTGGACTTGAACAATAGCAAACTGAAAGTGTTTGCAGCTGATGATTCCAAGCTTGATGGCTTCAATGCATCATTTGGTCTTATTGATGAATACCATTCGGCAAAGAATAGCAAGGTAAGGGATGTAATCAAATCATCTATGGGTATGCGCCAGAATCCCCATCTTTGCACAATCACAACCGCTGGCTTTGATAAAACACTTCCCTGCTACAAGCTTAGAAGTACCGCTATAGATGTACTGAATGGCTTGAAAGAAGATGATAGTATGTTTATTGCCATCTACTGCTTAGATGAAGAAGATGATTGGACTGAGGAAAAAAATTGGGTAAAGTGTGCGCCAAACCTAGATGTGACAGTAACCAGGAAGTACATCAGGGAACAAGTGCAAAGTGCCATTAACAACCCATCAGAAGAAGTGGGTGTGAAAACAAAGACCCTAAATCTATGGTGTGACACCTCAGAAGTGTGGCTACCTGAAACCTACTTGGTGAAGGCTAGCAAGAAGATAGATTGGGATGCCTTGAAGGATAAGCCCTGCTATGTAGGGGTGGATTTGGCTGCTACATCTGACCTTACCGCTGTAAGCTATATGATAGTGGATGATGGCACTTACTACTTCAGGACTGACTACTACTTGCCTGAATCTGCCCTAAGGGAAAAGCCTGATAGGGAACTATACAAGTACTGGAAGCAGATGGGGCTACTGAAGATAACTGAAGGCAATGTTACTGACTATGACTATATCACAAATGATATGATGGCATATAGTAACTAGGTATGTATCCAGAAAGTCGGTTATGATCCCTACAATAGTACCTAGTGGGCTATTGATGCAACTGAAAAAGGATTGCCCTTGGAGTAGTACCCATAGAACCTGGGCAACTTTAACAAACCCACAAGGGAAATGGAAAGGCTGATATTATCAGGAAGGGCAGTTATTGAGAATAACGAAATAACAAGATGGTGCTTCAGGAATGTCAGCCTAAAGTCAGACCATAATGGTAATGTAAAGCCCAATAAGTCAATCAAGGAAAAGAAGATTGATGGGGCTATCAGTATGATACAAGCATTAGGGGTGTACCTAAGCACACCCCATTATACCAATGAAATAATAACAATTTAAGCTCTACTTACCATCCTTTGCAAGAGAATCGCCCTGCCTTTTTAGGTTAGCCGCTTTGTTGCGGCATTCTTGAGCATTCTTCTTACATTGTTGAGCTTGAATCTTATACTGATCAATTGTTTGTTGAACAGCTTGAGAATTCTTGTTAGTATTCTGTGAATTCTTGATTTGGGTTATTTTCGCTTCTAATTGTTGTGCTTGTTGTTCATACTGTTGAGCCTGTTGCTCATATTGTGCAGCTTGCTGATAGCAGGTTTTTGAACTTTGTGCATAAGCCATAGAACCAAAGCACATTATTAACGCAACGATAAACAAATATATTCTTTTCATATTCTATAGGTATTAATGGTTTATAATCGGCTGCAAATATAGTGAATTTTTAATAAACATCAGATAAATTACTAAAATATATGTTATTCAATAATTTTAAATGGTTTAGTAAAAATAGCAAGACTGATGCTGAAGAAAGAAGTAGCACTTTTGACTACCTGATGTACAATGGCATAGGTGCTTATTCTACTAACAAGGCATTGCTGCTATCTACTGTGTATAGGTGTGTGGAAGTGATTTCTGATTCTGTGGCATAGCTGCCACTTGAACCATTCAAGCTTGATGCATCAGGCTACAAGATGAGGTTTACAAGCCATCCCACCTATAGGTTACTGAACTTTGAACCCAATAGTAGAATGACCAGATTTACCTTCATCAAAACTTTGGTGACATCCACCCTGCTTAAAGGCAATGGGTATGCCTTTATAGAAAGGGATGGTGAAGGCAATGCCATTGCCCTGCACTACATCCCATCAGATTGGGTAACTGTCATACCGCCAAAGACCCTGAAGGATAACATTGCCTATAGTGTTTTGGGCATATCCAATGTGATTGAGGCTTGCAATATGATTCATATTCTTAACTTCAGCTATGATGGAATCAATGGTATTAGTACACTTGCACACGCAAAGAATACCTTGGGGTTGGCAGCTGATAGTGAAGCACACGCTTCAGGATTCTTCAAGGGTGGCGCAAACCTGGCTGGTATCCTGACAGTACAAAGCACCCTGACCACAAAGCAGAAGCAAGATTTGAAATCAAGTTGGCAGACTGCCTTTAGCCCTTCTACTGGCTAGCCCAATGGTGTGGCAGTACTTGAAGGAAATATGGACTTCAAGCCCATCACAGTGAACCCAACTGATGCACAACTATTGGAAACTAGGCAGTTCAATGTGATTGATATTTGCAGATTCTTTGGAGTCAGTCCGGTGAAGGCATTTGACTTGTCCAAAAGCAGCTATAGCACAGTAGAAGCCACAAACCTTTCCTTCCTGACTGATACACTATCACCAATGCTTGAAAAGATAGAATTGGAGTTTGAAAGGAAGTTGTACAAGCCATCAGAGAAAGAAGGCATTGATGTCAGGTTTGACACATCCAGGCTTCTTAGGGCAGACAAGCAAAGCCTAGCCAACTACTACAACACCCTTTTCAATATCGGTGTGGTCAGCTGCAATGAGATCAGGAAGGAAATTGATTTGCCTTACATAGAAGGTGGTGATTCCCACTTTGTACAAGTGAATCTGATGGAAGTGAACAAGGCAGCTTAGAATGCACCATCAGACAACAGCATCAAGAATGAAGATGTTAAACAATAAATTGTATCCTAGTATGAGAGAAAGAAGAATGATTGAAGAAAACATTACTACATTGCCTGATTCCAGAAAGGTTGAAGGTTATGCAGTAGTGTTTAATAGTGAATCAAGGGACTTGGGTGGCTTTGTGGAAGTCATTGAACCCAGAGCCTTGGAAGGTGTGCTGGAACAATCAGACATCCTTTGCCTACTGAACCACAATGAAGATAAAGGGGTACTGGCTAGAAGCAACAAAGGCAATGGTAGCCTTGAATTGTCGGTGGATGAAAGGGGCTTGAAGTATAGCTTTGATGCACCCAACACAAGCCTTGGTGATGAACTGCTAGAAGGTCTTAGAAGGGGTGACATTACCAATTCAAGCTTTGCCTTTACGGTAGGTGAAGATAAGTGGACTAAAAGAAGTGATGGGATGTACCTTAGAACCATCAGCCACATCAAGCAGATGTTTGATGTCAGCCCGGTCTATAGGGCTGCTTATGATGCCACTTCAGTAAAGACCGACACCAGGGGTATGGATGAAATAAAGGCAAAGGAGAAAAAGGAACTTGAAGATTATTACAAGGAACTAAGGGAATCTATCAGATGAAGTGCTTCTATTGCAATGCTGAAACAATCAGGTAGAATGACATAGTAAATGAGGATGGAAGCATTACCAAATACTACATCTGCCCGGAATGTAACGCTGAATTTGAATTTAATGACTGAACTATGAATAGTGTAGAATTGATGGACAAGAAGAATCAGCTGAAGATGAAGGCTGATGCTATCCTTTCAGGTGCTGAAAAGGAATCAAGAAAGTTGAATGATGAGGAAACCAACCAGCTTGAAGCCCTGAAGAAGGAGATAGCAGATGTTGATAATGAGATCAGAGAACTGAATAACAAATTAAACAAAGAAACAACTAAAAGAAGTATGGAAAAGTTTTCACTTTTGAAGGCTATCAATGATGTAGCCAACAATCGTCAGTTAGACGAAACAAGCCAGAAGGTTGTAGATGCTGGTATAGCTGATATGCGAAAGGCAGGGCTTTCCTATAGTGGTCAGATTGTGCTTCCCATTGAAGCCCGTAGTGACATTCAAGCTACTGTGGCTAACAATGGTCAGGAAGCGGTGGCTGAAGATAAGCTGAACATCCTTGAACCCCTCAGGGCAAACCTTGTGCTTAGTGCAGCTGGTGCCAACTATATGACTGGCTTGGTAGGTAATATCAGCATCCCTTCCTATTCAGGAAGTAATGTGGGATGGGCTGGTGAAATTGAAGCAGCTGCTGATGGTGCTGGCACCTTTGATGAAGTGACCTTAGAGCCTAAGAGAATCACCGCCTACATTGACATTTCAAAGCAGTTCCTGATTCAGGATAGTGTATCTGCTGAAGCACTTATCAGGGCTGACATTGTAAAAGCCATTTCCAACAAACTTGAAGAAACCATCCTGGGCAATGCAGCTGGTACCAACAAACAACCTGCCGGCATCTTCAATGGTGCTGATGCCCTTGATGATACTTCCTATGAATCTATGGTAGATATGGTCAAGACCTTAGAGGAAGCCAATGTATCAGGTGAATTCAAGTACATTGTATCCCCTGCTGCCAAAGCAGCCTTAAAGACCACAAAGAAAGATGCAGGTAGTGGCTTGTTCGTGATGGAGAATGGGGAAGTTGATGGTATTCCCGTATTAAGCACTTCTGCTTGCAAGGGCATTCTGCTTGGTAAGTTTGATGATTACATCATTGGACAATGGGGAAGCATTGACCTTACCATCGATCCTTATTCTCAGGCTACAAATGGCAAGGTGCGCTTAGTGGTGAATGCCTACTTTGATGCAAAGCCTAGAAGGGATGAATCCTTCGTGGCTAAGACCCTTCCAGCTTGATAAGTCTATTAAATGGTGAAAGCTATGTACATAACGATTGAAGAAGCCAAAAAGCACCTGAACATAGATGATTCATTTACTGATGATGATGCCTATATCGGTGCTTTGATTAAGGTGGCTGAAGATTCGGTATCCCAACATCTAGACATAGCTTTAGATGATTTGGTGGTGGATGGTGTGCTGCCATCTGCCATCAGTCATTCAATCCTTCTGATGGTAGGCAACCTATATGCCAACAGAGAGCCAACCGCCTATAGTCAGGTGCTGAAAGTGCCATACACTTTGGAATACTTGTTGGGGCTTTATAAACATTATTTTCTACCTTGATTATGAGAGCAGGGATTTTGAATGAAGTTATTGCCATTTACCGCTAGGTGGAAAGGCAATCTGACTATGGTGACATCTCCACTTCCTATCAGTTGGTGGCTTTCACCCGGGCAAAGGTGAACCATAGCCTAGGCAATAGGGAAATCCAAAACAATGAAATCTTCTATGACTATAGCAAGGTATTTCAGATAAGAAGCTATGTAGATGTGTTGGATACTGATAGAATCAAGTATGGTGACAAGTACTATAGGGTTATAAGCATTGAACCTGATGCCCACCAGATGCAGAAAACCATCCTGGCTGAATTGGTGAATGAGTGATACCAAGGAAGGCTTATGGACTAAACTAATGGCTGATATGGATAACAGTATATTGATAGGAAAGCTGATTTACAAGCTGCTTTCAGAAGATGAAACCCTTTCAGGGATGGTTACACCAAAGAAGATATTCCCCTTGGTAGCCAATGCTGAAACCACCTTCCCATTCGTGGTATATGCCAGGACTGCAATGAATGTGGAGTATTGCAAGGATGGTGTGGTGGGTAATACTATAGAGTTCTAGGTAATAGCAGTATCTGACAACTATGTGGAATCCTTGGAGGTAGCCAATAGAATCAGAAACATCCTTGAACTAAAAAGGTGCCAGGATGAAGGCATCAGCATTACTGATTGCAGGCTTACATCAGTTACTGAAGAATACCTTGAAGATGCTTTTGTACAAAGATTGATATTTACATTGAAAACTTATTAAGACTATATGGAACGTATTATTAAAGGCGATGAGCTGATGCTCTTCAATGATGAGAAAAGTATAGCATATGCTACTTCACACACCTTGACCCTCAATGGCAACACCATTGACATTTCCAGCAAGGATCACGGATTCTGGGGTGCTAGCGAGATTGGAAACATTACTTGGGAAATCACTTCAGAAAACTTATTTACTGAAAAGTACTATGACATTCTTTTTGATGCAATGATTAACAAAACCAAGCTGACAGTAGCCTTTGGCTTTGCTAGTGATTGGAATGTGAATGGACTTAGTGGGAATAATGCATCGTATGACTTGAACAAAACCACTTCCTATTACTCAGGAAAGGCTTTTGTCACATCCCTTACTGCCAATGCCAACACGGGTGAGAATGCTACTTTCAGCATTACCCTTACGGGATGCGGTTCTTTAGTGAAGAAAGGTTCAAGTAGTGGTGGTGAAGAAGAAGAGGAAGAACCAACAATGGATAACTAAAATGATTCAGGGGGGTGCTGGACACATCTGGTATCCCCTTTAATTGTATTGAGTGATTGATTATGGATGTAACGATTAAAGGCAACACATACACCCTGAAATATTCCTTCAGGGCATTGATGATTTACGAAAATATCACCCAGAAGAATTTCAGTCCACAAGGGCTTTCTGATGTAATCACCTTCTTCTATTCGGTAGTAGTAGCATCTTCTAGGGATAATAACCTGAGATTTGATGATTTCATTGATTGGATAGATGATAACCCATCTTCCCTTAGTGAGTTTTCCAACTGGCTTAATGATGTGTACAAGCACCAAATGGAAATCAGCAACATCAAGGAAGATGAGAAGGCAGACAAGGGGGATGATGAAAAAAACTGATTGCCCATAAAGTATTCCTGACCCTAGTGGTACAATTCAAGCTTGTATCATTGGAATACTTTATGGATGAACTGCAAAGTTGGGAAGTGAATGAACTTTTGGAGTGCCTGAAGTATGCCGACCAAACTTCTTGGGAACAAACAAGATGGCTGATGTATGTGGTTGCACAAGTGAATAGCAGAAAACAGCTGAAGCTTCAGGATATGATGCACTTCCCCTGGGATGATGAAAAGATGGATACCACCATTTCTGATGCCGACATCCAAAGATTGAAGGCAAGGGCAAAAAGTATAGAAAGGGATTTGTTGAATGGAAAAGCTGATACACAACATTGAGGAATTGGACACCCTTACAAGGGATACCAAGCAGAGGATTAACAAGGCTGTGGTGGCAGCTGCCATCAGGATAAGGGATATGATCCGGGCTTCATTCGTGAATGATGCCCAATCACTATACAAGCACCACAAAGGCAACATTGCCCACCTGACATCAGGAATTATGATTGGCAAGGATCAAGGTGGCAGCATCAAGATTCACGCTATGGGCAATAAATCTGATTATGACAGCTATAAGACCCGGTTCTTTGTGGGTGGTACAAGATATAGGAAGCAGACTAAGATGAAGGGGAAAGCCATCAAGCCATATACTAAGGGCTACATCAAGCCTACTGATTCATTGGTGAAGGTGGTGCAGCAATCCAACCCTATTTTGATTAACTACATAAGAAAGGCAATAGATGGCTAATACACTAACCGCAATTATTGGGGCTGACACTTCAGGATTCACCAAGTCCATCAATGAAGCAAAATCAGTCCTACACCAATATACTGAGGAAGCCAGAAAAGCAAGTCAGGAAATCAAGGAGAATGCAAGTGTGACTGATGCACAAGTGGCTTCCTATCAAAGGGTGGTGAAGGCTTTAGAAAAAGTGGAAAGCGGTGCTATGAGTACATCCCAAGCACAAAAGGCTTTGACCGCCCAACTGCAAGAATTGAAGATACAATGGGCTAACTTGTCAGAGGATGCCAAATCTAGTGATTTTGGTGCTTCTTTAAGCAGCACACTTTCAAGTGTGGAAAGTACCCTGAAGGGTCTATCTGCCCAAATGCAGCAAGCAAACGCTGAAATGGGCAGCTTGGGTACATAGAAGGATATTCCCCTGAAAGCCCAGCTGAAGAAGCTTCAGAATGAATTGACCCAACTTACCGCCCAATATAGGGCTATGAGTGAAGCAGAAAAGCAAAGTGCAAGTGGCTAGGAACTAATTCAGAAGATTGATACAATAAGGGCAAAGGCTGGTACCCTCAAAGATACCATTGGTGATGTCAGCGAGGAAATCAAGGTGATGGCATCAGACACCCCCAATCTAGATGTGTTCAATGATCTGATAGGAATTAGTGGTGAAGCCCTAAGTACCTATTCATCCATATTGGCAAAGGTGACAGGTAATGAAAAAGCCCTGAAGGATGCCATTGCCACATTTATGACCGTGCAAAGCACCGCCAACCTGCTTACTAAGGTGACTAATGCCCTTCAGTCTAGTTCAGCCATTATGCTTAAAACAAGGGCTATTCAAGAAGGGGCTGCTGCTACTGCCATCAAGATAAGGACAATGGCAGAGAACAAAGGCACTATTGCTACTGGTGCTGCCATAGTAGCCTAGAAGTTGTTCAATGCAGTAGCAAAGGCTAATCCTTATGTGCTGTTAGCTACTGCTGTGATAGGTGTGGCTACCGCATTATATGCCTTTGCTGCTAATAGTGACAAGGCAACCCAAAAGGAAAAGGAACTTCAGAAGGAAGCTGAAGCCACTAAGAAGAAGCTTGATGAATAGAAACACGCTTCTGAAGTGCTAGGCACAAAGTCAGGTGACTTGGTGGGTTCTTTCTAGGTACTTCAGGCACAATGGAAAAGTCTGAAAACTGAAGCAGACAAGAAGGAATGGATCAAGAACAACCAAACTGCATTTGATGCCTTGAACTTGTCGGTGTGGAATGTCAATGATGCCTATGATGTATTTGTGAAGAATGCACCTAAGGTAGTGGAAGCACTTAAAGCCATTGCTGAAGCAGAAGCATACAAAGACCTATACAAGGATGCCATCAAGAAGAAGGAAACCGAATGGAGCAATAGGCAGAAAAGCACTGGTACAGGTGACTACTACACCAAGGAATCAGGAAAGGGTCACGAAGTAGGAGTAAACGAGCAAGAAGCTATCAAGAAGAATGATGAATGGGTTGCAGCTGGCATCAAGGCTGATGATGTGGAATATGAAAAGGCTTGTGGTCAGGTCACAAGCTACTATAAGCTTTCCAAGTCAGGCATTGACAAGATAAACAAGTACCGAAATGACCAAGCCCTAAAGACCAATAAGGAACTACAGAAGGGCTATGATGATAACATCAGCCACTATGAAACAATGATGGAAGCTGCCAATGCAAAAGCTGAAGCAGCCAAATCACAACTTTCTTCCTATGGTGCTACTGGCACTAAGCCAGGAAGCGGTAAAACCACACCCCATAGTAGTTCAGGAAGTAGTGACAAGAAGAAGGATGTAGAAGCAGTCAAGGGTTCTTTATAGGACTTGGAAAACAAGTTGGCAGACCTTCAGAAGAAATACAAGGATGGTGTGCTGAATATCACCCCTGAGGATTACAAAAAGCAGGTGGCAGCACTAGAAGCAGAAATCAAGTCCAAGAAGATTGAACTTGGTCTGGAAGTGAAGGTGGAAGATGGTTCTTTGCAGAAGCTGAATCAGGATATAACAGAAAAAGAACAACTTCTGAAGTTGGCAGTAGATGATGATTCCAGGGCAACTATCCAGAAGGAAATAGACAAACTGACTGAACAAAAAAGAATCTTGGAACTAAGGCTGAAGCCTGTTCTAGAAGATAAGGATTTGGCAGCTATACAAGATGAAGTTGCAACCCATCAGCTTGAAGTTCAGGTGAAGGTACATCAGCAAGCCATCAGCCCCCAAGGGGATAAGGCAGAAAAAGCTACCACAAAGGCTGACAACCTGAAGGATGAACTGGATTTCAACAGATCCTTGGTGGCTTCCTACAAGGAGCAATACAAGGCTATTCAGCAAAGGATTCAGGCTGGTGGTGTTCTAAGTGACAATGAAAAGCAGTTTGCTTCCATCTATGAGGAAGCAAGGAAGCAGGTGGAATTGCTTTCTGATGCTTACAAGGATGCCTACTTGAATGCAGAACAACTGCAAATCAAGTCCACCTTTGACAAGAAGATGTACCAAGGCATCAAATCCACCATTTCAAGCATTGGCACATTGAATGATTCGGTAAAGTCCATCAATGACAGCTGGCAGAATTTAAGCGAGCATTGGGAAGATATGAGTGGCTTTGAACAAATCACTTCAGCCATTAGTGCCATTATAGGCACGATAGAATCAGCCCTTAGTTCCTATGAAGCCATCAATGATGTAATCAAGTTGTTTGGTGAAATAAGTGAAGCTGCTGCTGCCAAAAGAGTAGCAAGCAATTCAGCTGAAATAGCTTCAGATACTGCACTTACCGCTACTGAATCCGCAAATACCGCTACCAAGATAGCCAATGATTCATTGGAAAATGCTTCTGAGATTGGGAAATTAGGTGTGAAGGAAGCTGGAGCCATAGCAGGTGCTACCGCTTCAGGTGCTTCACTTCCATTCCCTGCCAATCTAGCTGCCATAGCAGCTGGTATTGCAGCGGTGGTGGCTGCTTTCTCAATGATAGCTGGTTTTGCATCAGGTGGTATTGTCGGTGGCAGCACTACAGTAGGTGACTACAACCTGATAAGGGCTAACAAGGGTGAAATGATACTAGCCAATCACCAACAGGCTAACTTGTTCAGGCTGCTTAATGGTGGTGCAATGAACAAAGTGGCAGGTGGTGAAGTGACATTCAAGATTTCAGGAAAGGAACTTGTGGGGGTTCTATCCAACTATAATAACAAAACATCAAAGGTGAAGTAATATGAATTATATTGGCAAATTCAGGGATAAGGAAGATAGGCTGCATACCATAACAATCACAACCAAGGTGGGTACAGGCACTAGTAATATAGTGCTTTGTACTCCACCATTTACTGAGGAATTGGAAGGAGATGATGCAACCATATTCAAGCCCTGCAAATATTCTTCAGCCACTATCAGGGTGCTTACCCAGGGTGCTTCAGATTATATGTTTGACATCTACCAGAGTGCAGCACAAGAAGTGAAGGTGGTACTGACTGATGAGGACAACAAATTGGAATGGACTGGCTTTGTCACCCCCAATATGTATGATATGGGCTTTGTGACCGACAAAGAAGAATTGGAAATAGAATGTCAGGATGCACTATCTACCCTTCAGTACTTCAAGTACCAACCCATAGAAGAAAAGGCAAAGACCAAATCCTTTGCTGAAATCATCAGGCAGATGTTAAGGGATAAGACCCCCTACACCTATATGTACTTCCCCTGCATCTATGAGAATGTAGCCTTGGACACCCTGAAGATTGCTGAAAAGAACTTTCTTGATGAAGATGGGGATGATTGGACTATGTAGGATGTGTTGGAAGAAATCTGCCAGTACCTTAATGTGACTTGTGTGGCTGAAGGTGATGAAGTGTACTTCATCAATTATTCATCCCTGAAGGGTGGTTTTGACTATAGAAGATATGACATCAGCAACAGCAGCTATACCGACTTGTAGGATGCTGATGAATATGTGGTGAATGGGGGCAGCTATAGTGAATCTGATGGCACTATATCCTTGCTGCCATCATATAACTAGATTAGTGTTACAAGTAAGATAAACAAGTATGAAAGCCTTCTGCCTGATGTTTTTGAAGAAAAGTACCTTGAAAATGCGAATGGTGAATGGTACAAGGTGCTTTCCTACATTCTTGATGGTGGTGGCTATGGGCTAATCAAAGGTGTTCAGGGAAGGTACAAGTTCCTTACCAATAGGCACTATCAGACCTTCTACTATGATAAGCAAACTGGAACTCGGATGGATATGGATACTTGCAGAAGCTATCCTGATCTTCAGAATTATGTAGGTGCAACCATCCTTCAGGCTAGCTTTGAGGATTACAATAGATTCAACTATGATACTGCCTTTGTGTCCAACCCAGACAAAAGCTTGACTGACTACATCCTGATTCATCAGCACGATAAGGAAGCAGGGAAGCTTGTTTTCTCTACCAAGGCTTCTGACATTCCTGAAACCTATGTAGGGGCAAAGACCAAGATGGTGATTAAGGGCAGCATCAGGTTAATGGATAGGGAAAATTGGATGTACATACCCCCTGATTACAGCAACAAAAAGGATGATTTCAACCGAATGAACCTTTACCTTGAATGTAAACTGAAATGGGGTGACTACTACTTCTAGAACTATCAGGAAGTACCTATTATGGGGGGTATAAGATTTACTTTCTGGAGAAGTGGAAGATGGACAAGAAATGAATGTACCTTCAGGCTTTTTTTCAATGCCCCGGATACTGACCACATCTATAACAAGGATTATAGTGTGCTTGATACCTCAGGGGATTATGGTTATACTGGGATCCCATCAGGCTATGTAATCAGCCTTCCTGAAGCAGCGACCATTCAAGGTAGCATTCCTGAATTCTCCATCTATACCAGGGGAAGGGTTGATAGCAGCTATAGGTTGGATGCCATCTGGCTGAAGGATTTTTCAATATCACTTGCTATAGCTAAAGATACCAATGTGAAGGATAGCGAATGGGAAACTGATACCGAATACACCAATGTTATCAATGAATCCTATGTGGAAGAAGGCAATGACATTGAATGTAAGGTGAATACCTGGGATAACAAAGCACCCACCTATAGTGTGGTGATGTACGATAATGGGGATAGTCAGTACTACATTGATGAAGTTAAGAATCTAGCCACAGGACAAACCCATAGATTTGAGGAACACATCATCTATGACTTTGTGAACCAATACAAGCAGCCAGCCATTCAGTTGGAAGTCAATCTGAAGAAAAGGCTGAAACCACATACCACTGTTAAGATTCCCTTCCTGAGTGGCAGCAAGACTTTCATAGTGGATAGCTATAGCAGGGATTATTACAACTGCAACAACACAATTAAATTAGTTGAAGAATGGAATTTATCAGAAAAAACGTAAATGGGGGTACTTCCACTTCAGCTTCTTCAGGTAGCGGTGGCTTCAGTAATACTTCAGGCAGCGGTGGCACATTGGAAACCCACACCATCTTTGGCTAGCCTTATGATGGAACAAATGATGTGAAGGGTGATTTGGCTGATGTGGATAACATTTCAGCCAATGGTGATGTGGCACTTGATGGGAAGATTATCATTCGTGGGAAGGATGAAGATGGGGCTTATACCAATGAAGATTTGGAGATAGCAAGGGATGATGAAGATGGCACAACCATTTCAGGTGGACAGAAGTACACCTTTGATGGCAATGTGATAGCACCCAAATTCATTGGTGATGTGGAAGCTTACAAAGTTAATGCTTCTGTTGGTTATATTGATACCCTTCATTCAAAGCAGGGTGTTTTCAAGAAACTTGATGCTGGTGATTTAAGTGCAGTAAATGGCTACATCAAGGAACTGCTTTCTGACAATATCACGACAGAAAACCTGACTGTGACCAAATCAGCCCACTTCTTTGAACTGATTATAGACAAAATAAAGGCAGCTGGTGGTGCAGTACTGCTAACCCCTGCCGATGGCTTCAGGGTGGATAAGGTTGCTGCCACAAGCAATGGCTACAAGCTTTATTGGAAGGCTTCTGATGGGAATAGGAAAATAGCTAATATGTGGAAGGTGAATGACCAGGCTATATGCCAGACCTTCAATGCAGCTGAAGGCACTTCCTACAATGTTTCAAACAAGTACTATTGGTGCTTGGTGGTTGCCACTGGTACTGAAACCATTGATGATGAAGATTTCCACTTCATTGAATTGTCATCCACCATCAAGGATGGCACATTGAACCCTGAAGAAGGGGATGAAATAGCTATGCTAGGCTATAGGGGAACTGATGATGATGCAAGGCAAAGTGCCATATACCTTGCAGCTTACAATTCCATAGATCCTACCCTGAAAGCCCCATTGATTGCCCACTACAAGGGTATCAATGACTTCAACCTTAAAAACCACAAACACACCTGGTTTGCTGCCAATGGCAACACTATCCAGGGGAATCTATTTGTGGAATCAGGTGACAATATTGAAGATTTGCTGGATGATGTTGAAACCAAAACCAATGTGGAAGTCAGGGTGTATTCTCTGAATGGCTACCTGACCCTTTATAAGGAAAGGGAAGTTGATTTGTATGCTGAAGTGTGGTACAACAATGAAAACATAACTGATGCCATCCCTTCTGAATTGTTCAGCTGGGAAAGGGTATCACTAGATACTGATGGTGATGAAGTGTGGAATCAGTCAAGGATTGGCATTGGTTCTACCATCCACCTGACTGATTCGGATATTTGGCGAAGGGCTTAGTTCTTTTGCGTAATTAATGTAGATGAATTGAAAAGAAGAAATATAATCTTATAAATTTGATTGAATTATGGTAACAAGTAATGCAAAAGGTTCTATAACCATTGTGGATTTGAATGATGGCAAAACTCTTAATTTCGTTTTGTCTAATAGTGGCAGTAATACATAGTTCTACAACTCAGATTCCTATGTGTACACACCCAACTACACCACCAGCAGCATCACCATTACTCCCAAACTTTATGTAAGTGGGGAATCTACTGACCAGATGGCACACGTTACAAACGTGACTTGGACTATCAATGGTGCAGCTGCTACCGCCTATGGCACAATAGCAACTTCTTCACCTTATGCCCTGACCATTAACAAGAATATGGTTAGTGTGACAAGCTTGCAGATTGTGTGCAATGGTATTTATACTGACCCTGATACTGGGGCTACTACTCCTGTAACCGCTTCAACCACCATCAATAGGATTGATACCGCTGGTAGCAATATCACCGCTGATATTACCTATCCTAATGGAACTACCTTCTACAAGTCTGAAATTAGTTCCCTGAAGCTTACCTGCACAATGTATAGGGGTGGTGTGGCAGATAGCACCAATGTAACTTACCAATGGTATCAGAAAAGTGCTTCAGGCACTTGGACTAGGCTGACATCTACAAATGCAGGTACTATGACTGGTTACACCACTAAAACATTGACCATCTATCCAGCTGATGTGCTTAACTTTGAGCAATTCAAATGTATCTGTACTGATACCGATACATCTTCACCTACCTATCAGGCTGGTAATAGAACTTGTGAAGCGGTGTCACAAGTCATAGTGGATTTGACAGATCCCTATACCATTGAAATTGATGCACCAGCTGGCAATGTGCTTAGTTCTGGTGCCACTAGTTGTACACTTACCGCCAATGTGAAGCAGGGTGTAGATTATGTGGCTGATAGCTTCTATACCAATGCTACTTTCACTTGGAGCAAGGCAGACAAGACAGGTGCAGCTGATACTACTTGGGGTACAAATGGCACTAAGACTGGCAGAAGTATCACGGTGAATAGAAGCGAGATTTCAGTTAAAGCCACATTTACTGTGGTGCTTTCACTTTGATTTTAGGGGCTAGGCTTCTAGCCCTTTTTATGTTAATACTGATTGATATGATAAGTTAGAATGTAGCAAAACAATCCATCACCATCACGATAATGGAAAGTGGTGATGATGCTGAATTCTATAGATTGGTGCCAGTTTGTGAAAGGGCTATAGTAAGCAAGTCTGATACACTTGGTATCAATCTTCAGTACAATATAGCCCACATTCAGGGAAGCACCACTACAAATATTGTCGCAAATACTGGAAACACAATAGGTAACTATTATGTGAGATTCAAGCCTAATACCGCTTTGACCTTCACAAACCTTTCATCAGGCACATCCACACCTAGTTACAGCAACACATCTTTTCAGTAGCACTTTCACATCTAGAGGCTTCAATCTGAACACCTTGTAGTGCAGCTTGTAAGGGTTACAAATGATTTAGGTGCAGTAGCCATTGTTGATAAAACCGTAGTGCCTATAATCTTTTCACCCGGGGCAACGCTTCAGATTCGTGATGAGATCCAAGCGACTGTGAGTGACCACACCACCTAGATAAATGAACTTGATGGAAGGATAACTGCCAACACCAATAATATATCCAATATTACACAAAGGGCTGATAGCATTGAAGCCACAGTATCTAGTCACACCACAAGCATTGATAGCCTGAATGGTACTGTTAGTGGACACACTACCTAGATAAGCAGCCTTCAGCAGACTGCAAGTGGTTTGACATCCAGAGTGGAAGCCATATCAGTTGGTGGCAGAAACCTTCTTAGAGGCTCAAAGAAACTTAATTCCACTTATTGTACAACGAGTGGCACAAAAACAACCAACACCACTAGTGCCAACACCTATGGTGGCTGCTATAGCATCAAGTCTAATGCAAAGACTAATGCCAATGTGGATTTGTTGGCTTGGAATAATGTGATAGCACCTGAAGCTGATGCCTACTACACCTTATCCTTCTGGTGTAAAGGAACTGGGAAAATCACAAGTATGTTTTATCCTGAAGCTATCTGCTATGGGTACAATTCTGATGGCTAGGTTTATGGTAGTGAAACCAATACCACTTGTGGGGATGGTGCTTTGGAAATCACCCTGACATCAGATTGGAAAAGGGTTTGGGTGGTGTGGAAAACTGGCACATCCACCGATATGTCAAGTGGGCTGAAGAATGTATTGGTTGCCAGACTAAAGCCTGGTTCTACATCCAACATAGCCTATGTGTGTGGCGCAAAACTTGAAAGAGGCACAATAGGAACTGACTTTAGTGAAGCACCTGAAGATCTGGAAGCACTTTGGGCTGATGATGCCAACATCTTCAAGGGTTCATCCTATGATGGTGGCTTCATTTCTCCATCCACACCAAACAATAGATGGGCATTTGTGGAAAACACTATGACATCCTATAGCTTGATGGAAATAGACAATTAT
>Ga0247609_10001107_pt1 | contig 33529 bp, 50 predicted proteins | sample 172DNAGHGlowgp2_FD_193487 | JGI IMG/M metagenome (GOLD analysis project Ga0247609, IMG submission 193487) | Sheep rumen microbial communities from Palmerston North, Manawatu-Wanganui, New Zealand - 1728 DNA GHGlow gp2 | ecosystem: Host-associated > Mammals > Digestive system > Stomach > Rumen ... | reverse complement strand
CCTTTATTCACAAAATTATCAATTTACAAAGATTTTTTGGAAAAAACGGTATAAAAGTATTAAAAACTTAAAAAAGTTCTTAAAATTGGTTTAAATTGCCTTAAAAATTAAGGAGGGGTTAAATATTAAAGAATTTAAGAGTTTTATAAAGCAAGTAAAAGGAAATGAAGGTTCTAGATGTTACTATAACACTAGATTAGATACTTATGGATGTGGATGTCAACATGACTGCAGTTATTGTTATGCTAAAGGTTTATTATCATTTAGAAATTTATGGGATTCTAATGAACCATCAGTTGCAAGTATAGATAAAATAGAAAAAGCAATTAAAAAAATACCTAAAGGTAAAATAATTCGATTAGGTGGCATGACAGATTGCTTTCAACCAATAGAATTAAAAAATAGAGTTACTTTAGAAACTATTAAATTATTAAACAAGTATGAAGTTGGTTATTTAATTGTAACTAAATCACATTATGTTACTAATGATGAATATTTAGATATATACAATAGAGATTTAGCACATTTCCAAATATCTGTAACAACTCTTGATGATAAATTATCACTTACTTATGAAAAAGCAAGTGTTCCAAGTAAAAGAATAAAGTCAATTTTAAAATTACAAGATTTAGATTTTAATGTTGCTATTAGATTAAGTCCATTAATGGAAGAATATATGAATTTTAATAAATTAAATAATTTAGGTATTAATAAAGCAATAGTTGAATTTTTAAGGGTAAATCATTGGGTAAAAAAATGGTTTAATATTGATTATTCAAAATATGTTTTAAAAGAAGGTGGCTATTTACATATGCCATTAGAAAATAAATTAGAAATATTAAGCAAAATTAAAATTCCAAGTATATCAGTATGTGAAGATTATTCAGAACATTATGAGTATTGGAAAAATAATTTTAATCCAAATAAATATGATTGTTGTAATTTATAATGAAATGAAAGGTTATGGAGAATGAGTAAATTAAGATTATTAGAATTATTTGGGGGAATAGGTGCTTGTAGTAAAGCACTTGAAAGACTAGGGATAGATTACGAAATAGTTGATTATGTTGAAATAGATAAATATGCAGTTAAGTCATTTAATGCTATGCATAATACTAATTTTGAACCACAAGATATTACAATTTGGGATAAAGACTTAGAGGTTGACTTAATTATGCACGGATCACCATGTCAGGATTTTTCTGTCGCTGGCAAACAAGCTGGAGGTAATGAAGGAAGTGGAACTAGAAGTTCTTTAATGTATGAAACAATAAGAATAGTAGAAAAATTAAAACCTAAATATGTAATATGGGAAAATGTAAAAAATGTTATATCAAAAAAACATAAACATAACTATGATAATTATTGCAATAGAATGAGTGAACTTGGTTATATAAGTTATGGGCAAGTTTTAAATTCTAAAGATTATGGCATACCACAAAATAGAGAAAGAGTATTTACAATATCAATTAGAAAAGATTTAAATCAAACATTTGAATTTCCACAAAAGCAAGAATTAAAATTAAAATTAAAAGATATGTTAGAAGAAGAAGTAGATGAAAAATATTATTTAAGTGAAGATAAAATTTTTTCTATTTCAAATTGGAAAGCATACCAAAAACCATTTGAAAAAGTACAAGGAAATAATAGTATAGTTCCAACATTAACAGCTAGAGGTGCAGGAGAAGAACATTCAGGAATGATTACTTATAGTGATATTTTAGAAAATACAACTAATTTACAAAAAGAATGTTTAAATATTAAAAATAATACTAAAAAAGGTTATTTAGAAGCATATGAAGGTGATGGAGTATATATAGTTACTTCAAATAAAAGAGGCACTGTTCAACCACAAATGATACAAACGATTACAACAAGGCAAGATTTAGGAGTTGTTGTTAAAGATGAATCTTAAAGATAAAAAAATAAATGTTGTAGGAAATTATAGTCCAAGTTGTCATGATGCTTCAAGAATTGTTGATATAAATGGAATAGCACCAACTGTTAAAGAAAATCATGGTACTGTAACAGGAATATTAAAAGGAGATAATATGAATAATTTAAGAATAAGAAAATTAACTCCAAAAGAGTGTTGGAGATTAATGGGTTTTGATGATGAAGATTTTAATAAAGCAGCTAAAGTTAATTCAAATTCTCAATTATATAAACAAGCAGGTAATAGTATAGTTGTAAATGTATTAGAAGCAATACTAAATAATTTAGTAGCATAAACAAATATTAAAAATAATGAAATGAAAGAAAATGAGGTGAAAAAATATGGCAAAATTAAGTTTAGATGAACAAGCCCAAGAAATTATAAAGATAGCAGAAGAAAGTGGAGTACAATCAAACTTCTTCTTTCTAACTACTTTCAAAAGATATCAAGTTCAATTAAATATGTTAAATGATTTGGAGAAAGCTATTAAAGAAGATGGAGCAACAGTAACAAAGGAATATGTAAAAGGTAGAAAAAATGTATATTCTAATCCAGCATTAAAAGATTATAATACAACAACTGATAGTGCTAACAGAACAGTTGCTACACTTATGAAAATAATTAAAAATTATAATGTAAGTGAAACAACAGAAGATGAAGACCCACTACTAAAAATAATAAATGGTAGTGATATAAATGAATAATGCTTATATATATTGCAAAAGGTCGGTAAAATTAAAAACTACTCCTAAATATGTAAAAAAACAAATGAAGGAGTTTATTAAAATATGTGATGGGAAAAGTAAAAAATATATATTAAGCAAAACTAAACTAGACCAATTAAATAAAATATTAAAAATTCTTATAATGCCTAAAGGATTAAAAGCTGGACAACCATTATATGATTGTACTACTGGTTATCAATGGTTATTTTATACTGCTATATTATGTGTAGTATATAGAGATAATCCAAATAAAAGAAGATATGAAACTGGAGTTCTTGAAATATGCAGAAAGAACTTTAAAACATATACAATAGCAACATTATTTATAATTTTATTTTTAAGTGAACCACAATTCTCAAAATTTTATTCAGTAGCACCAGATGGTGCATTATCTAAAGAAATTCGTGAAGCAATATCTGAAACAATAAGAAGTTCACCATTAATTTATGAATACAAAGACAATAAAAGATTTAAGATTTTAAGAGATTATATTAAATTTAATCCTAAACAAAGTATTTATACACCTTTATCATTTAGTACAAGTAGAATGGATGGTAGACTTCCAAATGTATTTTGTGCAGATGAAGTTGGAGCATTAAATACTAACTATCCAATAGAAGCTATGAGGTCTGGACAATTAAATATATTAAATAAATTAGGCTTTATTATATCTACTAAATATCCAACAATAGATAATCCATTTGAAGATGAAGTAAGTTATTGTAAAAAAGTATTAGATAAAATAATAAAAGATGATACAAGATTTGCTTTATTATATGAACCAGATAATCCAAAGAATTGGGAAACAGATGATTTAGTTTTAAAACAAAGTAATCCAGTAGCACTTGAAATAAAAGAAATATGGCAAGATTTACTTAAAAAAAGAGCATATGCAATAGCAGTAGAAAGTGCTAGAGAAAATTTTGTTACAAAACATTGTAATATAATTTATCAAGGACAAGGGACAGAAAGTTATATAGATGTAGCAGATGTTCAAAAGTGTAAAGTTTCAAATATAGACTGGAATGGTAGAGTTGTATATTTAGGACTGGACTTATCACAAACAAATGATAATACTGCAATAGGAATGGTAAGTGCAGATGATGATAATAACATTTTATTTGAAGCAATAGCATTTATACCAGAAGGAAGAATTGAAGAAAAAAATGCTTTTGAAAAAATAGATTATAGAAGTTTTATAAGATCCATGAAATGTATTGCTTGTGGTGATAGAGTTATAGATTATGCAGTAGTGGAAGATTTTATAATGAATATAGAAAACAAATATGGTGTTCAAGTGCAAGCGATAGGCTATGATAGATTTAATTGTATGAGTACAGCCCAAAAGTTAGAAAGAGCAGGATATAATACTGTGGAAATAAGGCAACATTCAAGTGTACTTCATTCACCAACAAAATTATTTAAAGAAAAAATATTAAATGGTGAAGCCAAGTATACAGAAAATAAACTATTAGAAATAAACTTTCAAAATGCCAAGTGTACATATGATACAAATAAAAACTTATATGTAAATAAGAAAAAATCTAACGGAAAAGTAGATATGGTGGTAGCAATAATTAATGCAGTTTATCTATTAGAACAAGATGTATTCCTTAATCAAATGGACTTTGTAGTTCAAACTATATAGAAAAAAAATACGAAAAATTAAGTATAAAAAAATAATATAATGAAAATGAAGTAGGAGATGCCTATGAAAATAGCAATGTATTATACAAGACCATTTGAAACAGGTGGAGTCGAAAAAACAATGTATGCTAGAGGTAAATACTTAAGCAAACAAGGACATGATATAACATTTGTTTATGCAAGTAATGATAGTCCACTTGATATGCTGGAAAAATGGTCAACAGTAGGTAATGTAAAACATATAGACATATGTAAAGATGAAATATTTGATTGGTGTATTTATGATGCAGTTTATAATTTAAATAAAGTAAAAGTAAGAAAAAATAATTATATACAAGTAATAAATGCTTGTTTAATAGATAGTAATGAATATTATCAAGAAAAAGAACAATTTAAAAAAAGAAAAGGTAAAGATTGTGTTATTATCCCTAATATAATTGATACTAATGAAATAAAAGAACTTGCAAAAGAAACAATTGATATACCAAAGAAAAAACACAACTTTTTAATTGTAAGCAGAATAGATCCACAAAAGGGCTTTCCTAGATTAAAACCAATTTTAAATGAGTGTGAAAGAAAGTATGGTAAAGATTATCAATTTGTAGTTGCTGGAAGTTGTTATTTATATCCACAATATAGCGAAAAGATAAAAGAAGAATTAAAAAATTATAATGTTATATGGCTAGGGAAACAAGATAATCCGTATAAATATATGGCATGGGCTGATAGCTTATGGCAATTAAGTGATTATGAATCGCAATGCATGGTAATGTATGAAAGTTTAATACTGGGAACACCTTGTATATGTACTGACTTCCCAAATGCTATAAAAGAATTAACAGATGGTAAAGGATTTATATTAAAAAAAGATTTATCTAATTTAGATTTAGAACAAATCGAAAAATTAAAAAAAGGGTTTAAATATAACTATCCTGATTATGGAGAAGAATGGTTAAAACTATTAGAACCAATAGAAAAAAAAGATTATAAGTTCAGTATTATTATTCCGAATTATAATAATGCTAAATGGTTAGATAAATGTTTAGTAAGCGTATTAAACCAAACTTATAAAAATTATGAAGTTATATTCATAGATGATATGAGTGAAGATAATTCATTAGAAATAGCAAATAAAATGTTAAAAGGTCATAAAGTGTTAAAAGTACCATATAAAAAATATAATGGCGGAACTAGAAACATTGGAATTATGGAAGCAACAGGAGATTATATAGTATGTCTAGATAGTGATGACTGGTTAAAATCAAATACTATACTTCAAGAAATAAATGATAATTTAGAAGATGAAGATGTAATGTTTTTAGGATTTGATTTATATAAAGATGGTAAAGAAGATTTATTTCCATTTAGACCAAACTATGAAAATATGTATCAAGCATTTACAAATGATGTATGTGCAATATGGACAAAGGTTGTTAAAACTGGATTATTAAAAGATACATTATTTCCTGAAAGTACATTAGCAGAAGATAGAGTTCATCATTATAGAATATGTGAAAAAGCGAATAGTTTTACTTGTTTAAATAAATCTACTCATGTATGGAATAGAAGTAATGCAACAAGTGTAACAACTAAAAGAGAAGCAATGTGGGAAATGAGTATATATAAACATCTTGGTGAGATGCACTATTTCATAAAAACAACTAAAAATAATAATTATAAAGCATATGTTCAAAAGAAATTTAATAATCAGTGGAAAGAACTTGAACAAATGAGGTATCACCAAATATAATGGCTACTTCTTATGCAACATATAAAAAAGAAGTAACTGATTATTTAAAAAGTAAATTTGATAAATATGCAAAGATATTAGATGTAGGTGCAGGAGAAGGCACATACTTACCGTTCTTACAAGATTACTTCGCAAATATTGAAGCAGTAGAAGTATTTAAACCTAATATAGACAATTTTAATTTAGAAGAAAGATATAAAAAAGTATATAACATCAATATAATTGATTTTAAATACGATTTCTACGACATTATTATATTTGGTGATGTAATAGAACATCTAGAAGTAAAAGAGGCTCAGAAAGTCTTAAAATATGCTTTAAATAGATGTAAAGAAATGATAGTAGCAGTTCCATATTTAAGTTCACAGGGAATTGAAGAAGATAACATATATGAAATACATAAACAACCTGATTTAACAGATGGAGTTATGAAACAGAGATATCCATATTTAAAAAATATCTATAAAGATGATAAATATGGTTATTACATAAAGGAGGAATTATGAAAAATTATATAGTAAAATCATTAAGGCAATTTGATGATTATGAAGGTTTAGAAATTAAACCTGAGAATCCAAGAATAAAAAGAAACATAAATGATGTTTTTAATGTTGATAAAGAAAGATATGAATATTTAAAAAATCTTGGGTTAGTTGAGTTAGTTGGAATAGATAAAAAAGAAGAAAAGTCAAAAAATGAATTAGGAAATCCAGTAGGAACTAGAGAAGTAAAACCTAAAAAGACTACAAAAAAGAAAAAATAATAAAAATTAAATAAAAAAAGGAGGTGATAATATGGGAGTATTTGATATATTTAAAAAAAGAGATGATACACCTGAAACAACTACAACTCAAACGAACGAACCATCAACTCAAGTAGCAACTGATGTCTTATTACAAGCCTTATTAAATAGTGAAACTATTACAAGAGAACAAGCCTTAACATTACCAGCAGTAAGTGGAGCAGTAAGCCTAATATCTAATATGATAGCAAGTATGCCAGTAAAACTTTATAAATATAAGCAAGGTAGAGTAGAACCAGTAGAAGATGATCCAAGAGTTAGATTATTAAATGGAGATACTGGAGATACATTAGATGCATGGCAATTAAAAAGAGCAATGGTAGAAGATTATCTTATGGATAAAGGTGGATATTGCTATATAAAAAGAAACAGAAATGAAGTAACTGGATTATATTATGTAAAACCTATCTTCGTTCAAACTATACCAAACTTTAAGCCAATATTTAAAGATTATCAAATTTTAGTATTGGGTGAAGAACATTATAAACATGAATTTATAAAACTTTTAAGAAATACCCAAGATGGAGCAACTGGAATTGGTTTAACTCAAGAAGTAGGTCAAGCAATAGAAACTGCATATAACACACTTTTATATCAATTAAATATGGTTAAAAGTGGTGGAAACAAAAAAGGATTTTTAAAATCACAAAGAAAGCTAGGTCAAGAAGAAATAAATATATTAAAACAAGCATGGAATAATTTATATGCTAATAATAAAGAAAATGTTGTTGTTTTAAATAATGGTCTAGAATTTCAAGAAAGTTCTAATAATGCAGTGGAAATGCAAATGAACGATAGTAGAAAAACTTTAAATGATGAAATTAATAATTTATTTCACATATATCCAAATGACTTTTATGAAACATTCAAACAAGCAATATATCCTATAACAAAAGCATTTGAAACTGCTTTAAATAGAGAATTATTACTTGAAAAAGAAAAGAAAAATTATTTTTTTGAATTTGATATAAAAGAAATTATAAAAGCAAATGTAAAAGACAGATATGAAGCATACAAAATAGCTAAAGAAACTGGATGGCTTTCATTTAATGAAATAAGAAGAATGGAAAATATGAATTATATTGAAGGCTATGATGTAGCAAATGTAGGTCTAGGAGCAGTATTATTTGATTTTAACACAGGGGAGTATTATACACCAAATACTGATACAGTAACAAGCCCAAGCGATGGAAAAAATACAGGAGCAGAAAGTAAAACAACAGAAAGTATACAAAATGTATTAACTTCTAAAGTGTTAGATACTGAGTTTGAACAAAGTGGAAATAGTAGTGATGCATAAAGGAGGTGAAGTATGGAACTTAAAGATACAGTTGAATATATGAATAGTGAAGATTATACAAAGAGATTTTTAGCAGAATATTATCAAACAAAAATCAGATATGAAAAGTTACATAAAATGATAATTAAATATGAAGCAGGAACTCTTAATTTTGAACCATCATGTTCTATTGAACTTTTAAAAAATCAAAAAAGAGCAATGGGAGAATATCTTTATAACCTAGAAGTAAGAGCAGAAATAGAAAAAATAGTATTAGATGTTTAAAAATTTATAGAGTTATAAAGGAGGTGATGTAAATGGAAATCAGAGTAAAGGAAGATAGTGTAGAAATCTCTGGTTATGTGTGAATGCTATTGAAAGAGATAGTAAGCCTTTATTAAGTAGAGTAGGACATTTTATCGAAAGGATTTGTAAAGGTGCATTTAAGAAAGCCTTAAAAAGAAATGATGATGTACATATTTTGCTTAATCATGACTGGGATAGAGATTTAGGAAGCACAAAAAAAGGGAATCTAGAACTTATAGAGGATAACATAGGACTTAGGGCTAAAGCAATTATAACTGATCCTGAAGTTATTCAAAAAGCAAGAAATGGCGAATTAGTTGGATGGTCTTTTGGATTTCAAGATAGAGATGTGGAAAACTCTATACAAAGAGGTATGCCATATAGAGCAGTTAAAGATTTAGATCTAGCAGAAGTATCTATTCTAGATAAAAGAAAAACACCAGCTTATGATGGAACTTTAATAATGGCTAGAAGTGATGAAGAAATAGTTCACTTTAGAGGTGAAGATTTTATTGATGAAATATCAATAAGAGAAGATACTGCAAAAGAACTGCAAACAACTGCAAATGACAGTAAAGAAGATAAAAAAGAAGAAGCACAGGATAATGAAATGAAAGATAATGAAGTGCAAGAACAAGAGCCTAAACAACAAGAAGTTGTTGAAAAAATAGATTATTCAAAATACGAAAACATGATTAAAGAAATGAAGGAGGAAAAATAAATGGAAAAAGAATTAATGGAAAAGAAAAATGACTTTATTACAAGAGCTGATGAAGTTTTAAATAAAGCCAAAGAAGAAAAAAGAGAACTAACAGAAGATGAAGCAATGGAACTTGCTGAAATCAGAGATAATGTTAGAAGAATAATGAAAACATTAGAATTGAAAGGAGAATTTGATAAAATGGAAGGACAAGATATTGAAAAAGAAAGTTTACCAAAAGATGAAGAAAGAAAATGCAAAGATGAACAAAGAGCTTTAGATGAAGAAAAAGCATTTGAAAGCTATATAAGAGGTACAGTTCTTAATGAAAGAGCAACTAATTTAACACCTGCATCTAATAGTGGTGGAGTATTAATTCCAACTACAATAGCAAATAGAATTATCAAAAAAGTTTATGATATATGTCCAATTCTTGAAAAATCTACTAAATACAATGTTAAAGGTAAATTAGAATTACCATTCTATGATGAATCAACACAATCAATTACTGTAGCATGGGCAACAGAGTTCCAAGAATTAGAATCAAATGTAGGTAAATTTACAAATATAACTTTAACTGGTTATTTAGCAGGAGCATTAAGTTTAATATCTCGTTCATTAATAAATAATGCACAATTTGATATTGTAGCATTCGTTGTTGATAGAATGGCTTATGATATTTCAAGATTTATTGAGAATGCTTTATTAAATGGTAGTGGAGATGTTACTGGTTTATCAACAGTTACTAATATTGTAACTGCTAATGGTACAATTACTGCTGATGATTTAATTCAAGTTCAAGGACAAATTAAAGATGTATTCCAAGGTAATGCTATTTGGATTATGAATGAAGCTACAAGAACTGCTATTAGACAATTAAAATCTAATACTGGATCATACTTATTAACTGAAGTTTATGATTTATCTAGTCCATTTAAAAATATGTTATTAGGAAAACCAGTATATGTTTCTGATAATATGCCAGAAATGGAAGCAGGACAAATTGCAGTTTACTATGGTGATATGAGTGGATTAGCAACTAAATTCTCAGAAGATATTAATATTGAAGTATTAAGAGAAAAATATGCTACTCAACATGCATATGGAGTAGTTGGATGGCTAGAATTTGATAGTAAAATTGAAGATCCACAAAAAATATCAGCTATTAAAATGGCTGGAACAACTCCAAGTGCTTAATAAATAATATTATTTGTTGTTTAGGCAAAACTCCCATAAAAGAAAGGAGTAACTATGAATAATATAACTAAAATAAGTGATATAACTTATTCTGATATAGCAAATTATATAAGATTAAGTGAAGTCACAGAAGATGATCAAAAATATTTAACTACATTAATAAACATTTCTAAAGATTACATATTAAAATATACAGGCATAGCAGAAGAAAACCTAGATAATTATACAGATTTAATTATTGTTGTATTTGTATTATGCCAAGATATGTACGATACAAGAGCAATGTATGTTGACAATTCCAACCTAAATAAAGTTGTTGAAACTATACTTGGTATGCATCAAAATAATTTACTTCCAACTGGTGAAGCCAATGATTGATGCAGGAAAATATAATAAAAAAATTATTATATATCAAGTTATAGAAGTAGAAGATAGTCAAGGATTTCCAATAGAAAGCACAGTAGTAGTATTAGAACCTTATGCAAATGTAAAAACCACTAGAGGATTTACTTTAATAGCAAATGATAGTGATTTTGAAAAAGCATATACAAATTTTACTATAAGATACTCACAGACAGTAATTAATGCTTATTATAATAGTCAAAACTCAAACAGGGATATGTTAGTAGCATTTAATAATAAAACTTATTCAGTACAATATTTAAATAATATTGATGAAGCAAATGTAGAAATTGAAATGCAATGTAAAGAAGTGATGAAATAATGGCAAAATTTAAAGTCGAACTACCAACTCAATTAATAAATGAACTTACTAAATTGGAACAAAATACACCAAAGATGATAGAAGAAATGACACAAGCAGGAGCAGAAGTTGTTCGTAAAAATGTTGTTTCAAATATGAAATCTAGTTTTAAAGATAGTTCTAAACTAGAGCCTTATTTAAAAGTAACTAAAACATATAGAACTAAAGATGGTAGTGTTAATACCAAAGTAGGATTTTATGGTTATCATAAAAAAGGTTCTAAATCATTTAGTGTAACTTCTAAAAAGGGAGAAACATATTCATATGATGGTGTACCAGTTCCATTAATAGTAAGAGCAAGAGAATATGGATCATCAAGTGGTGAAGCAAAAAAACCATTCTTTAGAAAATCTTTTAATAATTCTCAAATAGAAAGTGAAATGTTAAAGGTTCAAAAGAAATACATTAAGGAGTAAATATGAATGAATTAATACAGTCAATTTTTACCAATTTTGTAGTTGATGGTGTAAGTATTCCAGTAAAATTTTTAAGGTACAATGGCAAAGAAACTACTTATATTACATATATGGAAACTGATATAGATAATTCTTATGCAGGAGATAATGAAATTTTAGGTTATGTATCATATTATGATTTTGATATTTATTCAAAGGGAAATTACTTTAATATAGTTGAAGCAATAAAAGGTTTAATGAAAGATAATGGATTTATATGGCAACCAAGTAGAACTTCAGAAGATATGTATGAAGATGACACTGGTTATTATCATAAAACATTATGTTTTGCAATTGAAAGGAGCGAAAGTTAATGGCTAAAATAGGTTTAAATAATTTTAGATATGCAGTAGCAACAGTAAATGAAACTGATGGATCTATTACATATGGTACAGTTAAAAAACCGGGTAAAGCAGTTAGTTTTACTTTTGAACCAAATGTAAGTGATGCAACACTATATGCTGATGATAGTTTAGCAGAAAGTGATAACAGAGTTACTGGTGGTTCTTGTACTATGGGAATTGATAGAATGGATGCAGAAACAATGGCAGAAATTCTAGGACATGAATATGATAGTGAAACAAATGAAGTTATTTCAAATGTAAATGATGTAGCACCATATATTGGTGTAGGTAGAGTTACAAGACTTATGGTAGATGGTACTCAAAAGTTTAGAGCAACATTCCTAGCACAATGTAAAATGTCAGAACCAAGTGATGATGATAATACAATGGGCGAGAGTGTAGAGTTCTCAACATATGAATTAAATGGTACTGTTGTAGTTCCAGCAGATGGCAACTGGAGAAGAGAAAGTACATTCTCAACTCAAGCAGAGGCAATAAGTTATTTAGAAGGATTATTCAGTCCATCTGTAAGTGTATAGAAACCAATAATGGGGTGGGGTTAATACCCTATCCCCTTTTTTATTAAGGAGGAAATGAAATGAAAGAAATGACAAGTAATATAACATTTATAGAATATAAAGGTCAAAGATATGATGTAGTCTTTGATATGAATGTAATAGAAGCATTACAAATAAAATATGGAAGTTTTAATAAATGGTCTGATTTAATTCAACCAACTAAACAAGGTAAAGAATGTAATATTGAAGCCTTAAAATTTGGATTTTGCGAAGCAATAAATGAAGGTATAGATATTGCAAATGAAGATAGAGAAGAAAAACTAGAACCTTTAACATTAAAACAAATAGGAAGAATTATAACAGAAATAGGATTAAAAACTATAAATGAAAAAGTACAAGAAGCAGTTATAGAAAGTGCAAAGAGTGAAGAAACAAAAAACGCATAATTCCTGATGAAGAAGATGATGAAGATACAACAATAGATTTTACTTGGATTTACTTCATTGGGAAAACTAAATTAAATTTAACTACTAAAGAAATTAGAAGATTAACATTTAGATTATTCTTAACATTATATCAACATTATAAAAATGATTTTGATAATGAAATGATAATGAAATCAAGAAATTTAACTTATAAAAAATTAAAAGAAAAACAAGAATTAAGTGATAAATATTTTTAATGTTTCACGTGAAACATAAGGAGGTGAGAATATGGCAGGTTTTGGATCTAGTATTAAATTAGATGGAGAAAGTGAATATCAAAGAGCCTTAAAACAAATAAATCAAAGTTTAAGAGAAGTTAGTTCTGAAATGAAAGTTGTGTCAAGTGCATATGATAAAAATGATAAATCAACTCAAGCAATAGCACAAAGGTCTGATGCACTAAATAAAGCATTAGAGCAACAACAAGCAAAATTAAGTGTTCTAACTACTAGATATAATGAAATGAATGCTACATATGGTAAAAATTCAACTGCACAACAACAATTAACTGCAGAACTTACCAAAGAGAAGGCAAAACTTGATGAAATAGGTTCTACTCTTGGAAAAACTTCTACAGAATATCAAAATCAACAAAAAGTAGTAAACGACTTGGAAAATAAACAAGTTTCATATAATAATGCAGTATCAAAAGCAAAAACTGAAATGAACCAAGCACAAGCAGAAGTAAATAAAACTACTAAAGAACTTGATAATTTAGGAAAAGAAACACAAGAAGTGGAAAAAGAAGTTAAAAGTGCAGGTGATGGATTTACAGTATTTAAAGGAATACTTGCAAATTTAGGAACTCAAGCAATTAATAGTGCTATTAATGGTTTAAAATCAATGGGAAGTGCATTAATTAATGTTGGTAAACAAGCAATAGAAAGTTATGCAGATTACGAACAGTTAGTAGGTGGTGTAGATACACTATTTAAAGATAATTCAAAGACAATCCAAGAATATGCAAATAATGCCTATAAAACTGCAGGATTAAGTGCTAATCAATACATGGAAACAGTAACTTCATTTAGTGCTAGTATGATTTCTAGTTTAGGTGGAGATACACAAAAGGCTGCAGAAATGAGTAATCAAGCAATAACTGATATGTCAGATAATGCCAATAGAATGGGAACAGATATTAAATCAGTGCAAGAAACATATCAATCACTGGCTAAAGGCAACTACCAAATGTTGGATAATCTTAAGCTTGGATATGGAGGGACGAAAACCGAGATGGAACGTCTTATTGCAGATGCTAACAGAGTAAAAGAAGCAAATGGTGAAATGGCTGATTTATCTATTAATAGTTTTGCAGATGTAACAGAAGCAATCCATATTATTCAAACTGAAATGGGAATAACTGGTGCAACTTCAGAAGAAGCAAGTACAACTATAAGTGGATCTGTTAATTCAATGAAAAGTGCATGGCAAAACTTATTAACTGGAATGGCTGATGACAATGCAAACTTTGACCAATTAATAAATAATTTTGTAGATAGTGTATTAACTGTTGGAGATAATATAATTCCAAGAATACAACAAGTAATAACTGGAATAGCACAAATGATAAGTGGTTTATTAACAACTTTAGTCCCAAAATTAGTTCAAGAAATACCACCATTACTACAACAAACACTACCAGTATTAATACAAGCAGTTCAAACAAGTATAAAAGCTATTATGGATGTATTACCTATGGTTATAGATACGATAAGTGCCTTAATTCCACAGGTTATAAGTACACTTTTATCTATGCTACCTCAACTGGTTGATGTCGGAATAAAAGGCATATTAAGTTTAATAAATGGAATTAGTTCAGCAATTCCTCAGCTTGTAAAAATGCTACCAACTGTTATTAAAAGTTTGGTAGATACACTGTTGGCTAATCTTGGAGATATCATAAAATGTGGGGTTGATTTGCTTTTAGCTTTAATTCAAGGACTAAGTGAGGCAATTCCTCAGCTTATAGATATGCTTCCATCTATTATTGAAACAATTGTTACAACACTTTTGGATAACCTTCCTCTCATAATCGATAGTGCGATCCAGATTATGGTTGCTTTAATAAATGGGCTAATTTCAAGCCTTCCAAAATTGGCAACTATGGTTCCAAGGATTATATTTACTATTGTATCTACTCTTGGAAAAAATATAGGTCAAATATTTAATATAGGTGGTCAAATACTAGCATCATTAATTAATGGAATAAGTTCATTACTTGGAAATTTAGGAAATACTGCTGGAAAGATAGTAACAACAATAATTAATCAAATAAAGAATTTACCAAGCCAAATGGTGAATTGGGGTAAAGATATGATTCAAGGACTTATTAATGGTATTAAAGGCATGGTTAATAAAGTAGGAGATGCAGTAAAGGGAGTAGCAAATAAAATTAAAAACTTTTTACACTTTTCAAGACCAGATGAAGGTCCATTAAGAGAATATGAAACATGGATGCCAGACTTTATACAAGGTTTAACAAATAGCCTAGATAAAGCAAGTCCAGAATTAATTAATCAAGTAAAACAATTATCAAGTGAAATGACACAAGCAATGCAACCTAATTTATCATTAAATAGCCTAAATAATGGTGAAACAAGTCCAAGTAGTATAAATAGTCAAATGAACTATAATTCGCTTGTAGAAGCCTTTGAGGATGCCCTAGAGGGTATGAAAATAGAATTAGATGATGAAGAAGTTGGAAGTTTTGTTAAAAAGACAGTAGAAAATGCAATTTATACATAGAAAGGGTGGTAAATAATGAGAGATTATATAATTTTAAATGGAATAAGTAGTTTAACTATATCAGGTTTATTAATTCAGAATTTGCCACCTATTTCTAAACCTAAACAAAGAGTTGAAGTAGAAGAAATAGATGGTAGAGATGGTGATATTGTTACATATTTAGGATATGGAGCATATGACAAAGAATTTAAAATAGGTTTATATGGTAGTTATGATGTGGATGAAATAATATCATATTTTAATAGCCAAGGAACTGTAATATTTTCAAATGAAGAAGATAAATATTATAATTATCAGATCATAGAACAAATAGACTTTGATAAATTATTAAGATATAAAGAAGCAACAGTAAAAATGCATGTTCAACCTTTTAAATATAGTGTAGAAGATAATAAAAAAGTATTTAATATAAGTGGAACAACAAGCATTGATATAAGAAATAGTGGAAATATTTATTCAAGACCAGTTTTAACTATTACTGGTACTGGAACTATTGATTTATCTTTAAATGATGTTCAATTATTTTCAATTAACATGGGAGATTATACATCAATAACAATAGATACAAATAATATGAATGCTTATAATGGCAGTACTTTATTAAATAGAAATGTAACAGGAAGTTATGACAATTTTAAATTAAATGTAGGGAAAAATACTATTTCTTGGAGTGGAACAATAACACAAATAGAAATAGATAATTATTCAAGATGGATATAAGGAGGAGGTAAAATGAATTATTATAAAAATAATATAAGGCATGTTAAAGGAGATACTTTTTCGAGTGCTTTAGTAGTTGAAGATTTAGGTCAAGATTTAGAAACTGCTTACTTTACTTGTAGAGATAGTTTGAACGATACAAGTGAAGTATTATTTCAAAAAAGCCTTAATGATGGTATTTCTTTAGTTGAATATGATGAAGAAAATGACATAAGAAAATATGCAGTAAGAATTGCTCCTGCTGATACAGAAAATTTACAAGCAGGGACTTATTATTATGATTTAGAAATTGGAGTAAATAATGATATTTTTACGATTATGAAAGGTCTATTTGTAATAGAGCAAGATAGTTCGAGAGGAGGAAATTAATATGGCAAAAATAACAATTATTGAAAGTAATTCAAATGATAAAGATAATGTAAGAGTTATTATGGTTAAAGGTGAAAAAGGTGAGCAGGGGGACTTAAATCATAATGATATAGTTGATAATTTAACATCTACTGCACCAGATAAAGTATTAAGTGCTAAACAAGGTAAAGTATTAAAAGAAATGATTGACACAAGTATTAATACTGAAATAAATGCAAGACAAAGTTCAGATACAACTTTACAAAATAATATAAACAATGAGGCATTATCAAGAACAAGTGAAGATGCTGATTTACAGGAACAAATAAATGTTGCAAATGCAAGAATAGATAATATAGCATCATTACCAGAAGGAAGTACAACAGGAGATGCAGAATTAGAAGATATTCGTGTTGGACAAGATGGTATAACATACAATTCGGCTGGAGAAGCAGTAAGAACTCAATTTACAAAAGTATATAACAATATTAACTTTTCAAATAATGGTCTTATGACTTTTAACAAATCATTGTTTGTTGCAGGTCATTTAAATACTGATGGTTCATTAACAACTGCTGGTAATAACAAAAGAAGATGTGCAAGTAATACTATTTTTAGTTTTGATTATCAAATTGGTATAAATATTGCGACAGGTTTTAGAATTGGATTATATTACTATGCTGATGATAATGATAGTACTGTAACTCATTATGAAACAAATTTAACTGGTAACAAAGAAATTTTAAAAAATACAAGATTTAAAATAGAAATATATAGAGTAACTGAGGATTTTTCAGAAATAGCTGATGTAGATACATTTGTAAATGCTGCACCATTCACAAATGCTAGTAACAAAGAAGTTTTAAATGCTAGGAATAGTGATACACAAAGATATTTTACATTACAAGATGCTATAAATAATCAAATAAAAGGATTGTTTAACGAGTCATCTAACTATGTTACTAGAAAGAGAACAATTAACTTATTTAATAAATATACGGCTATAATCGGATATTATTTAACAGATTATGATGGTGTTCAAGCTAATAGTTCATTTGCTTATAGTGATTTTATTCCTTGCCTAGCGGGAGATACTTTAATTGCATCAAATAACTTATCAAGATGTTATTATGATAGTAATAAAAGATTTATTGAATATCGTCCTTATGATAATACTAATAAGGTATGTCCAACAAATACGGCTTATGCAAGATTTTCAATTCCATTAGCAGATATAAATAGTTATGTTATTTATAAATCTACTGGTGCAGGAGATACTGATGTAAAAACTGGAATACCTTATTATGAATATTCTATTATTGGAGATACAAATAACTTTGAAAATGAAACATATAAAATATTTAAAAAGGTGTGTTGTGTAGGAGATAGTTTAACTGCAGGATATGTTTTAAACAGTGATGGTGAAACTGCTATGGTTAATGAAGAATACTCATGGCCACATTTTATGGGGACAGCTTCTGGTAATACATATTATAATTGTGGTTCATCTGGAGCTAATACTAAAACATGGTTAGAAAGACAAAACGGTCTTGCTAAAGCTCAAGCATACGGTCATGTTCAAGCATATATTATTGGTTTGGGTTATAATGATGGTTTAGATGGTGAAGCTTACCATTTAGATTTAGGTATACCTTCTGATATTGGAACAAATAATGCTACATTCTATGGTTGTATGTCAAAAATAGTTAGGGAATTAAAAACAATATCACCTGATGCATTTATATTTATGCAAACAATACCTTCAACAAATACATCAAGATACTCTGGATATAATCAAGCAATAAGATATATTTGTAATTTATATGCTAATGATTATGATACACATTTATTAGATTTATATGAATACATTAGTTTATATACAACATCATTATTAAGTAAAGACTCTCATTATGGTCATTTTACAGCAGTAGGTTATCAAGTATGTTCTAAAAACTTACAATACATCTGGAGCAAATATTTAAATGCAAACAGTGAAGATTTTAGAGATTTACCAGATGTTCCAATTTCATAATATATATAAATAATTGAGGTGATTAAATGATTAAATTATTTAACTCAACTGATACTTCATTTAGTTCAAATGGAGATAAAATAATAATTCCAACAAAAGCAAAAGTACATGAAGAAGATAATGGAGATTATTATTTAGATTTAGAAACTAATTTAGATTATATAAATGATATAGTACAAGGTAATATATTGGTCGCCAATACACTACAAGGCGACCAAGCCTTTAGAATATCAAATGTAACTACAACTAGAAAAAAAATAACTGCTAAATGCTATCATGTTTTTTATGATAGTGAAAACTACTTAATTGAAGATAGCTATGTAGTAGATAAAGATTGCAATGATGCCTTAGATCATTTAAATAGTGCTACAAGTGATACAAGCCCTTTTACAACACTCTCTGACATCACTTCGTTAAATTCCTTTAGATGTGTAAGAAAAAGCCTTTATGAAGCCATACAAACCATTAGAGAACGTTGGGGTGGTCATTTAGTAAGAGATAATTGGTCAATTAAAGTAATGTCTAGTATAGGACAAGATAATGGAGTAACTATTCAATATGGTAAAAATCTAAAATCTATAAATTGTGAGTCAAATTGGGATAATGTAGTTACTAAATTAATGCCAGTAGGTAAAGATGGAATTTTATTAAATGCTTTAGATAATACTCAAGATGTATATGTATATTCTGGAATATCTTATCCTATACCATTTACTAAAACAGTATCATTTAATCAAGATATTAATCAAGAAGATTATGGAACAGAAGCAGAATATCAACAAGCATTAATTGATGATTTAAGAATTCAAGCAGAAGACTATGTTAATACAAATTGCTACCCTCAAACTAATTATACTTTAAAGGCTAATATTGAAAAGGTAACAGGTATAGGAGATGTAATAGAAGTAGATGATGAAAGACTTGGAATTACACTTTTAACCAATGTTATATCTTATGATTATGATTTAATTCTGGGTAAATACACAGAATTAGAATTCGGAAACTTTACTCAAAAATTGTCTAATTTAATGAGTAGCATATCAAATACAACTCAAAATGCTATAATAGAAGCTAATCAAAATTTGCAAATAACCTTATCAGCTGAGCTTCAAGAAGCCCAAGATAATATATGGAATGCTTTAGGATCTAGTTATTGTATTTATGAGGGTGATAAAATTTTAATAGTAGATACACTACCAAAAGAAGATGCAACTAATGTAATTATGATAAATAATGGTGGTATAGGCTTTTCACAAACTGGAATCAATGGAACATTTCAAAGTGCATGGACTATTGATAATGTACTTAATATGGAGCAAATAAATGTAATTAATTTAACTGCTAATTTAATTAAAGGTGGAACATTAAAATTAGGATCTAATTTAAATCAAAATGGGGATTTAGAAGTATATGATACTGCTAACAATTTAATAGCAGAATTAAATAATAATGGTTTAAAAATGTACGGAGCAGATGGATCATATATAGTTATGAATAATGATGTAGGATTTGTAGGATATGATAGACTAGGAAATCAAGTATACTGGGTTAATGGTGATGAATTTCATCAAAAAAAATCTGTAGTGGAACAAGAAATAACACTATGTAACAAATTAAGATTTATTCCTATAACTTTATATGATAGCAACAATAATATAACAAATGATGGTATAGGTCTTGTAAATGTAGGGGGTAGTAATTAATGGCAACAAGCAATACATTTAATACAAGTAATACATATATTAAATATAGAATTATAGTTACTGAAAACTCCTATAGTTTAGCAAACAATACTTCCAATGTAACTGTTAAAGTTCAAGTATGGAGAACTAATCAAGGATATGAAACATATGGAACTGGTACTTGCTATGTTAATATTGATGGAACTACTTATAGTCAATCAATTTCAAGTAGTCAAAAATTCACTTATAATTCTTATACACAAGTATTTTCAAAAAGTTTAACTATTAATCATGATGCAAATGGATCTAAAGCACTTTATGTTTCCTCTTACATTTCACATAGTAGATTTGATAGTACATCACAAGGCTTTACAGTTAATTTAACTAATATTCCAAGAAGTGCAAATATTACAAATGCTCCAAACTTTACAGATATACAAAATCCAACTATAACATATTCAAATAGTGCAGGAAATAGTGTTTCAAGTTTACAAGCTTGTATAAGTTTAACTGGTTCAACTGATGATATTTCTTATAGAGATATACCTATTAATGGTACTTCTTATACATTTAATTTAACTGATGCAGAAAGAAATGTATTAAGACAAGCCACAACCACCTCAAATACAAGAACAGTATATTTTTATATTAAAACTGTTATAAGTGGTTCTACATTTTATACAAATAAAGCAGTAACCTTAACAATAGTAAATGCAAATCCAACATTTAGTGTTGCTTATTTAGATACTAATTCAACTACAACTGGAATTACTGGAAATAACCAACAAATAATTCAAAATAATTCAACTTTACAAATTAATATAACAAATGCAACTGCATTAAAATATGCTACTTTAACAAGTGCAAGTATCAATGTAAATGGTGTAACCACTACACAAACTTTAAGCTCTAGTTCTTTAACTTTTAATGTTGGAACAATAGATGTAGCTCAAAATTTAGATATACCAGTTACAATAACTGATAGTAGAGGAAATACTACAACACAAACTTTAACTATTGAAGTTTTAGATTGGTCTTTACCAACTGCAATTATTTCACTTGCAAGAGAAAGTAATTTTTATACTTCTACAAATTTAACTGTAGATGCCAATTATTCAAGCCTAGATAGTAAAAATACTATAACCATTCAATATCAAATAAAAAAGACTACAGATAGTACATATGGAGCATTAACAACTATTCAAGATGATGTAGAAACACAATTTAATGCAGATAATCAATATTCATGGAATGTAAGAGTAATATTAACTGATAAAATAGGTTCTACAACTTATAATTTATTCTTGTATAAAGGTATTCCATTAATGTTTTGGGATAGACTTCTTTCAAGTATAGGTATAAATTGTTTCCCAAGTAATCAATATAGTTTAGCCTTAAATGGTGTAGATATATTAAATGCTATACAAGGTGAATCATTATATTCAAATACATCTGGTTCTGCTAGTTTAATACAATTAAGTAATAGTGCTGCAAACTATGATAAATTATATATTGAATTTATAGATAATGATGGTACTGTTGGTTCAAAAGAAATTACTTCACCTAATGGTAAAAATGTATATTTATCTATAACATATCCGGGAAGTGTTTCTTATAAAAAAGATGTAATTGTTGCTATTAGTGGTACTTCAATAACTCCACAAACATATTCAACTATTACCTTTAGAAATAATCAATCACCTACAATTAACAGTAGTACAAATTATATTTACATAACAAAGGTTATTGGATTTAAATATTAAGGAGGGTAATATGACAGAAATAATTATTGCATTAATAAGTGGATTATGTGTAGCAATTCCATCTTTAATTGCAACTATTTCATCAAATAAGAAAAGTAATGATTTAATACTTTATAGAATCAATAAGTTAGATGAAAGAGTTCATGAACATAATAATTTAATTGATAGAATGTATAAAGTTGAAAGTAGAGTTACTTTATTAGAAGATGAATTTAGAAAGAACTAATTAAGGTTCTTTTTTTTCTATTTCAAAAACTTTTAAATTTTATTATTTACTTTATTAATTGATAACCTAAACATATTATTGTTAGATTGCACGGATGATACTTGTTTTTTCATAGAAAAACCCCTGCAAAATGCAGAGGAAAAAATATTATTGTTGAGTTGCTTTCGCTTATCAACTTCCTTCAAGTTATGCACCTATAGGAACACCCACATCCAGTTCCAGTTGCACACCCCATTTATGTGGCAAGCCGACCCATACCCGTTTTTTTGAGATAGTCGTTCTGAACCCTATCTTGACGATGAAAAGGACTTGAAGGAATCCAGTTGCACCGAGCCAATTCTATGCATGAGCTTGGCCAAACTCTTCGGTTTAAAGTTTCATAGCTTCAACTGTTAGATAACAGTTATCATTAAACCATCTATACATCAAAGGTTATATGATAACTAATTTAATTACATATTAAATTAAAAAAATTAGAAAGTCAACACTAACTTTCTAAATATATTTTATATCTACTTCAACATCAAAAATATCTGGTTCATTTCTAACTTTTCTAGTATCTTTTTTATAAGTTACTTTATTAATTATAGTTTTTAATAATCTATTTTTATTTTCTGCATCTAAATTCCAATATTCCTTTAAAACTAGTTCTAATTTAGGTATAGTTTTTAAGATATTATCACTTTCATCAAAATTAGTCGATTTTAGGCCATTTAAAGCCACTTTTAAGGCCTTCAAATCATTCTCTAGTATATTTACCCTAGTAAGGTACTTTTCTTTTGTATAAATGCCTTCTTCTAGCATTTCACAACATTTATCAATCATACTTTCTTTTTTAGAAATTTCTTTATTAATTAATTCTATTTCATCATTTACTAATTTCTTTTTATTTGATATTTCATCACTATAATTATTTATAAAGTATTTAAAATCCTTTAATTTTTTTTCTAATTCTTCAATAACTTTAGATTCCACATCATAAAGACTAGCACTCATATTAACACAACCTCTAGTTCCACATTTAAATACTGGATATTTAACTTTAGGTGTAACAGTTCTTCTCATAGTAACACCACAATAATGGCATTTGCATAAAGTAGCAAGTGGATTTTGTAAATCACAATCTTTTTTCTTTTTAGTAGTTAAAGATTTTAATTTACTTTGTGCTTGGCTAAATATTTCATCAGATATTATAGGTTCATGTTTACCATCATAAAATAGTTTAACTTCTTTTTCTGTATCTGCTTGAATAATTCCAGTATAAGTTATATTTCTTAAAACTTTTCTAACTGCAGTAGTATTCCATTTATCTAATTTTTGTGATTTAATGCCTAATTCATTTAAATAATCACATATTTGTGCAGATGATAAATTTTCAATTACATATTTGTTAAATATAAGTTGAACTATTTTAGATTGTTCATTAGGAATTAATACATATCCTTTTCCTTGCTTTTCTTTACTATAACCATAGGGAAGAATAGATCCAATAAAATATCCTTCCTTTTGAGCTTGTCTTCTACCTCTAATTAATCTTCTTTTTATTACTTTGTATTCTCTCCTAGACATAAATAAACCAAACTCAAAAAATTCTTCATCAAGTTCATCTTCACTAGATAAATCAAATATTTTATTAAGTGTATAAATTTTAGTTTTAGTCTTTTTAAAAATTTCTAGTATTTCTGCTTGATCTATTTGATTTCCTCTTGAAAGCCTTTCAAGTTCTACACAAACAACACCATCATATAAATTATTTCTTACATCATCAAGAAGAAGCTGCATTTGTGGTCTATTAGAAATAGATTCACCAGATACAACTTCTTTATAAATTTGCTTAATTAATAAATCATTTTTATTACAATAATCTAATAAAATTCTTTCATGCCTTGCTAAAGTTTCTTCTCTTGTTTCATTATCTTCTTCTCTTGATTTTCTTAAATATATTGCTACATTCATTCTGTATTCTCCTGTTGTAATTTTTTGCATTTAGGACATTCATCAATATGCGATAATGGTTCATAAGCATATACCATAATAGTTTTATTACACTTTTTACATTTTACTAAATAAATTTTAGTATCTTCATCTGGGCTAAATCTATATTTTAATCTTTTTTTATAATTATTTAATAGTTTTCTTATTTCATTTATAGCATACATATCTTCATTATAGCAATCATTTAATTCCTTATTTTCTATTTTAGAAGTACCAAATATTAATTCATCTAATGAAACATTGAAATAATTGGATAACTTAATTAAAGTTTTAAGGCTGATATTTTCATAGCCCTTATTATACCAAGATGAAATTGTAGATGGAGCAATACCAACCTTTTTTGAAAATTCATTTTTACTTATTCCTTGACTTTCTATAAGCCTATCTAAATTAACTAAAAACATTTTATTCCCCTTTATTTATAAAAAATGTTAAACAAAAAGGATTAAAAACTATTTGTTGCTTTCAATCCATAATATTTTTTTACTAAGAAGATTTTATTACTATTTATTGTATATATCTTTATTTAGTAAGTAAATCATTTTGTGAAAAAAAGTAGAGAAACTGGAAAAAAATGTATGAAAACTGCAGAAAAAATATTTTTTTAAATATTTGTTGACAAACATTACCAACATTACTACAATTCAAAATATATACGACTTAATGAAAATATTCAATAAATCGTATAAAAAGGGGGATAAAATGGAAAAGAAACAACCTACATATAATGATTTAAAAATTATGTATGATACCATTAAGGCTATTATGGGGGATAAAGACATCTATTATACTCCAGAAGAAGTAGAAGATTTAAAAAAAGACAAAACAAATATATTTTTAGTCAGGGAGAACACATATGAAAAAAGAAGAACTTGATGAATTGTTATTTTACAAGAAATTTATTGAAAAGGCTAAAATAGAACTTTTAGAAGATTTTCACGATAAATTAAATAATTTAATTCAAGCAGAAAAAATAATAGAATTAGAATTAAAAAAAATTAAAAATTAAAGGGGTAAATAAAATGAATGAACTGGAGCAAAGATATGATGAAGTATTAAGATTAATTGGTACAGTAGAAATGCTAATTGATAATACTTCATACAAAGATATATTAATAGATTTAGAATCATTAAAGCACTATTATCTTGATGAATTAAGTCTTTTAGAAGATGAATTATTTTTTCATTATACTAAAAAAAGTAAAGCAATAAAGAAATTATATAAAAATTTAATGTATTAAGGCTGGATTATATCTAGCTTTTTTCATAATTTGACATAAAATTCTAAATATTCTGAAAATTCTATTGACTTTAACTTAAAACAGAGTATAATTAAGGATAATAGGAGGTAGATAAAATGAACGAACAACCAGTATTAATATATCAAAAAAATGTTGATAAGACTTTAAATAGAATATTAATGCCAAAGAAAGTAATTGAAATGTTTGGTAGAAAATTTTATATGAAAGTTTATCAAGATAAAATTGTATTAGAGCCAATTAAATAGAAGGAGTATATATGGAACATAGTTTTAATATTTATGTTGCTAAACAATATGGAATAATAGAAGCTATTTTAATAAATAATTTTGAATATTGGATAGCAAAAAATCAAGCAAATCAGATAAATTTCCATGATGGATTTTATTGGACTTATAACAGTACTAGAGCATTTAGTGAATTATTTCCTTATTTGTCACAAAGACAAATACAATATGCTTTAAAACACTTAAAAGATGAAGATATTATTCAAACAAGTAATTTTAATAAATCTACATATGATAGAACACTTTGGTATGCATTTACCAAAAAAGGTTTATCCATTTTACAAAAATGTAAAATGGAAGGTACAAAAATGTTAAATGGATTTACCGAAAATGTTGAACCTATACCAAATATAAACACATATATAAACACAAATATAAACCAAATAAATAAAAATAAAGAATTATTTGATTATGATTGGTTAAATGATAAGGAGGTAGCATAATGAATGGAATAATAATTACATTAATGATATGTGTAACAATAATTTTAATAAGTTTGATTAATAAAGGGGATAAGCAATGAACAAAATACATTTAATTGGAAATTTAACAAAAGATGTTGAATTAAGATATACAAAAAATCAAATAGCAGTAGCAAATTATACAATAGCAGTAAATACTGGATATGGAGAATTACAAGAAACAAACTATTTTAATATAACAACATGGGGTAAAGCTGGAGAATTTGTTAATAAATATTTTAAAAAAGGACAATCAATAGCACTAACAGGAAGATTAAAAAATAAAAATTATGAAGATAGTCAAGGTATAAAACATTATGGAATGGAAGTTATTACAGAAGATATTGAATTTGTAGGTTCTAAAAATGAAGAACCAATAGAAGAATTTATACCAACTTTTGATGTAGATGATGATGAAATACCATTTTAGGGGGAAATAGCAAATGAATGATACAAAAACTTTAATGGAAGCATTAATTGATAAAAACAATTTAAATATATTAGCACATTTAATAATTGATAATGCAGAATTAAATTATAAAGAAGAAGATTTAAGAATATCAAATGAAAGTACAGTATTGCAATTTATTAAATATTTATATCCAAATATATATAAACATAAACTAGAAGAATTAAAAAAATAAAATATTTAATAAAATATGCCAAGTATTGTACTTGGCATTAATTATAGGAGGAAATATGAATCAAGGGGAAAGAGTTATTGAATATATTAAAAGATTTGGAAGTATAACACCAATGGAAGCATTTAGTGATTTAGGAATAACTAAATTAGCAACTAGAATAAGTGAATTAAGAAAAGATGGAATGGAATTTAAAAAAGAATATGTAAAAAGTAAAAATAGATTTGGAGAACCAGTTCATTACATAAGATATTCTTTTCCGAAAGAAGAAAGTGATAAAAATGAATAAACAAGATTTACTTCATAAATTAGATGAATGGATCAATGAACAAATTTATCAAGAATATTCACAAAATACTCTAAATCAATATAAATCAAATGTTCTTAAATTTATTAATTGGATTCCTAATGATGATAAACCGATAACAAAACAAACAACTATGGATTATAAAGAATATTTATATAATTTAAATCCTAGACCAAAAACAAATAGTATTAATACATGGATTATAGAATTAAATAAATTTCTTAAATGGTTAGATTTAAATGAATTAACTATTAAAAAAATAAAAACTCAAATTAAAACAAGTACGGAAGAAATATTAAGTATTAATGATTATAAAAGATTATTAAGATATTCAAAAAAAACTGATAACATGAAACTTTATTATATTATGAAAGTTCTTGCTATGACTGGAATAAGAATATCAGAACTAAAATATTTTACAGTAGAAAATATAAAATTAAACTATATACCAGCATTTAATAAAGGTAAAGAAAGAAATATAATAGTTAGACAAGATTTATCTAGAGAATTAAGAAAATATTGTAAAGATAATAAGATTAAAGAAGGATGTATTTTTAAAGGTGAAAATCAAGAAAAATTAATATTTTCTACCATCTGGCGACAAATGAAAAAAGTAAGTGGTAAAGCTAAAGTTAATAAAAATAAAGTTCATGCTCATTCATTTAGACATTTATTTGCTCAAGTATTTTTAAATGAATATAGTGATAATATAACAGAACTAGCTGATATTTTAGGGCATAATTCATTGGAAACAACTAGATTATATACAAGAACTTCTAATGCTCAAAAGAAAAGCAAATTAGAAAAATTAAGTTTTAAATAAAGGAGAAAAAATGAAAGAAATTATAATTAAATGCAATAAACATATTGATATATTTTATAAAATAAAAAATGATATAGATTATTTAAGATGTACAGATATAGTTTTTAAAGTTGATTTAGTACATCACAAAATTGTTTTTCCACTAATTAATATAATTTTGCATTATGTATATTATGACATACCATTTAATTGCACTAATACAATTATAGATGGTGAAAATTATTCAATAAAAGAAATATGTAATGAATTAAGAGGTGATGATAATGAATAAAGAAGAAGTTTAGGGTAGATTTTTTAAAAAAGTATTATACATAAAAAAAGTAGTATAGAACCTTATAAATAAAGGCTTAAAGGAATAATTAAAGAGTGCAATATAATATTATGGTAATATTGCATACGATATAAAAGAATTTAGGAGGATAAAATGTGTAAAAAATATAAATTACCATTACACATCAAGAAATATATACAAACTGAATTATATGATTATAAAAAAAATAAAAAATTAATTGAAACAATAAGTAATAGCACATCTACCAGAACACTTCTATTAACAATTCAAAGGCTAGATAAAATTGAAAAAGTTTATAACAAATTACCAAAAGAAGATAAAGAAGCAGCAAAGAAAATATTTTTTGAAAAGCATAATCAAGTATATGCAGAAATGAATGATGGAATCACTAAAGATATGTATTACAACATAAAAAATAAAATGATATATTTAACAGCCATTGAATTTGATTTAATTTAAGAAAAGAGATAAGTATGAATGATGAAAGAAAAAAACCTAAATGGTATATAAAAGAAAAAAGAGTCAATGATCTATTTCAAGAAAATATGTATCAATGTAAAAAATGTGGTAGAAAAGAAATAATAAGATTTGATAAAGGTAAAAAATTATGTAGCCATTGTGGGAATTATATATTTAAAAATGATAAAGAAGAATTTAAGTTTAAATTAGGAAGGTTAATAAAATGATAATAGAATTTGATAATATATATAAAAAATATGTAGTATGGAAAGTTGAAAAATCAGCTAAATTTGAACAATATAAATCAAATAGAAAAAAAGATTGCTTAAATTATATAGAAAGTATAAATAAAAAAAAGACAAGGAGTTGATTAAAAATGCTATTTAAAATAAATATAATATTTTTAATACTTAATATTGTAATAGGCACGATAGCAATAATATTAAATTGTATTGCTATAAATGTGATTATAGATATTAACAATGGAAAAGAAGATTTAATAGATGAGCTTGAAGAAAAGAATTATGAATTATAAGAATTAAATAAAAAACTAGATGATAAACAAACAGAATGTGAAGAACTTAATCAAGAAGTAAATCCATATGTAAGATATGGTATAAGTGAAAGTGATTTTCATTAGTAGATTTAGAATCATTAAAGCACTATTATCTTGATGAATTAAGTCTTTTAGAGGTAATTATGTTAAAAATAAAAGATAATGTAGATTTGAAAAAATTGGATGTGATATAAGTGAAGATGAGTATGACCAAATATGGGCTTATAAAGAACTTTTATTTGACAAAGACACAAGAATAATAATATCAAATCAATTTGAATTTCTTAATGGTACAAGATTAAATAGTTTATATGACCTAATAAAAGCAGATTTAGTTGAGAAAGTTGAAGGTGAGTAGGATATGAAAATAATAATATATGAATTATTAGGAATGATTAAAGATGAACCTGATAAAAGTATTTATATTAAATATTTTGATAGAGTAAATAAAAAAGAAGATGTGATGTGGGCTTGCAAAGAAAATATTTTTTATAAATTAAACCAATTAAATGTTGAATTAAATGATAAAGTAGAAATCCTGGAAGAAGAAAAGAAAATACCTGAAAAATATGATACGGGGCTTCACAACGGTAGATGGACTAGAGATAGCATAAAAGATGGTATGGAAAAAGATAATATGTCTTTAGAAGATATAGTAATTGAAATGGGCAAAGAACAAACTTTAATAAAAGAAAAACTATTTGAAATATTAGATTATCTTAAAAGCAAAGGAGAATAAAGTATGAAATTTATAATGAATGATAGAGAATGGATTATTAAAGAAGTAGAACAAAATGAACTTTGCTCTGCACATAATGATTTTAGTGGAGATGGTTGTTATTATGGTACAACATTTCCAAGTATCCAAGAAATATGGTTATATAAAGATATTAAAGAGGAAACAAAAGAAAAAACTTTATATCACGAACTAATGCACTGCTATTTATATAGTTTCATATCATTTAATAATATTAATTTTTCAATAGATGACTTTTGCGATATAAGTGCTAATTCACATAATATGATAAATAAAATTGTAAAGGAGTATTTTAATGAACAAAGCAAGTGATAGATATAATGTAAAAGTAGAAATACCAATAAGTGTTATTTTAGAAACCATATTTAGTGATGATAATCACGATGTAGAAACATTAAGCAGATGGGCAAAACATTATGGATTTGTAGATTTGATAGAAAAAGATGGGCATAAATATTACAAATTACAAGATGATTATACAAATTAGTGCTATGGAATATAAGGTAGGTGATTAATTATGAAAGCTAAAGAGATGTTTGAAGAATTAGGGTATAGTTTATCTTCTAATATTGATGGTACAGTTTATCAATATGAGAGAAAATGTAGACAGTGGAGAGAAGAAGGGCAAATAAATATAAATTTTGATTTAGAGGATAAAACAATAGATACTATATTTAGAGGAGAGATTAGCAATGATTTGCCACCTATATTTGAACCTAAAGAAATTATTGCTATGTATAAACAAATAGAGGAGCTAGGTTGGAATGAATGATGCACTAACGGAAATATTAGAAAATTATATAAAACATAATGAAATAGAACTAATTTTAGATAGAATTAAAGAAGTCGTAGATGAAAAAAATATTGACTATGGAGAAGAATTATCGTTAAGTGAATGCAAAACATTATTAAATTACATAACTAATTTACAAGATTACAAATCAAGATGTGAAAAAGCAATAGAAGATATACAATTTTGTTTAAAATCAATTTATCAAGAAAAAGGAATGTCAAAAGATGAAAGAACTAGAAGTGAAATGGAAACTTGTATTCAAGTGTTCAAAGGAACATTAAATATATTAAAAGGTGTTAAAGATGAATAGAAAATTTGAAGAAAGAAAGCATAAAAAAGTATATGCTAAAAGCAAAGAAAATCAAGCAATAATAAAAGCACTTAATATGTATGGTAGAGTACCTGAACAATGGGAATTATTAGAAGAAATAGAAAGATTAAAACAAATAAATGAAGAACACAGAAAAATAAACGGAGAGCTAAGAGAAGAAATAAAGCACATTGCTAATTGTAGAGATAAAGCAATAGAAGAAATAAAACATTTAGAAAATGAAATAACAATGTTGAAACAACAAAATTTAATGATAAAAGATTTGAAAGGAAGAAACAAATAATGAATAAAGAATTATCAGAACTATTAAAAACATTGAGGGAATGTTTATTACTAAACAAAAGAATTACATTAAGCACTAATCAAGTAAGACTAATTGTCAGATACATCAATGAATTAGAAAAAGAAATATCAGAAGGGGCAGATAATTAATTAGAAAAAAAATCCGAAAAACAAGATATTTATAAAGACTATAATTAAGGTGAAACATTATAGTCTTTTTGTGTTTCTAGAAAGAGGGAGATAAAGTGACAAAGAAATGGTGGAAATGTGCAGGGATTAGAGCAATAAAAACAATTTGCCAAACTGCAGTAGCCACAATAGGAACTGCAACAGTAATGGAAGAAGTAAACTGGGTAATGATACTAAGTGCAAGTTTATTAGCTGGAATACTTAGTTTATTAACAAGTATAGCAGGGCTTCCAGAAGTAAAGGAGGGGGAATAATGACAAAACTAGGAATTGATGTGTCAAAACATAACGGAGTAATTAATTGGCAACAAGTAAAGAATGCAGGTATTCAATTTGCTATTTTAAGAATTGGATACGGAATGTATGACAGCCAAAAGGATGTACAATTTGAAAATAACTACAAAGGTGCAACAAGTGTAGGTATTCCAGTTGGTGTATATATTTATAGCTACGCAAAATCCATAGCAGAGGCAGAAACAGAAGCCAACTGTGTTATTAAGTGGTTAAATGGTAGAAAACTACAATTGCCTGTCTATTTTGATATTGAAGATAAGACACAACAAAACATTGATAAAGCAAAATTAAATGATATGTGCATAGCATTCTGCAACAAAATAGAAAAAGCAGGATACTGGGCTGGTATCTATTCCAACAAATACTGGGCTACAAGCATAATAAGTGGAGCAGAACTAGGCAAAAGATATACATACTGGATAGCACAGTATAGCAACCAATGTACTTACAACGGACCATATGCAATATGGCAATACACATCAAGTGGAACTGTTAACGGAATAAACGGAAGAGTTGATATGAATAAGATGACTCAAGATATAATCCAAGGAGGATTAAGTAAACCAAGTCCAGCACCAACTAAAAAGAGCAATGAAGAAATAGCAGAAGAAGTATTAGCTGATAAGTGGGGAACTAAAGATACAAAGCCTACAAGAAAAGAAAGATTAGAAGCAGCAGGATATAATTATCAAGCTATACAAGATATAGTTAATGCTAAATTAGATGTTAATAAAGAGCCTACTAAAGAATACTATATTATTCAAAGTGGAGATAATTTAACTAAGATAGCTAAGAAATATGGCACAACAGTTAATCAATTAGTAGCATGGAATAACATCAAGAATCCAAATCTAATATATGCAGGACAAAAGCTAAGAGTAAAGTAAAGGTACAAATACCTTATGAACTTTTTATAAGTACCTTAGAATCGATTTAAATAGGTCGATATTTTAGGAGGTAAGACAATGTATAAGGCTTGTTCGAGATGTAATAAGATAGTTGACTATAATCATAAATGCAGTAAAGGTAAGATATATAAAAAGAATGATATAGATAAATTAAGATCCACTAAAAGATGGACTAATAAATCAATTGAGATAAGAGAAGCTAGTAATTATCTATGTAGTGTATGTTTAGATGAAGGAATATTAAATTATGATAATTTAGAAGTACATCATATAAATAAACTTCAATATAATCCAGAACAATGGTTAGATAATGATAATCTAATATGTTTATGTAAATATCATCATAAACAAGCAGATAAAGGTAAGTTAGATAAAGATTATTTATTTAAATTAGTTAAGTTACGAGATAGTAACACCTAACACCAGAAATACCCCCATAGGGTAAGGGGAGAAAATGAGAATTTTTAAAAGAC
>Ga0247609_10001104_pt1 | contig 33619 bp, 36 predicted proteins | sample 172DNAGHGlowgp2_FD_193487 | JGI IMG/M metagenome (GOLD analysis project Ga0247609, IMG submission 193487) | Sheep rumen microbial communities from Palmerston North, Manawatu-Wanganui, New Zealand - 1728 DNA GHGlow gp2 | ecosystem: Host-associated > Mammals > Digestive system > Stomach > Rumen ... | reverse complement strand
TAATGGAAACTTTAATGGTGGTATAAACGATTTCTATACATTTGCTGACAAAATAAAGACCTACAATTTTAGCAATAAAGATTTCTTTGTTAGATGTTTCTTTGATTCTAATGGAACTGAAAAAGCTTATTTGGACACACCTTTCTTCTATATGGAAGATGATACGTATCTCGATGAACAAGGAAATACTTCTGCTATTTTAATGGGGACAAAAGAATGGGTAGATGGTCAAGGAGAACCAGTAGCAGAAAGTCTTAATGGAAAAACTTTGTTTATAGAAACAGATAAAGGAACAACAACTATTCATTTTGCTTTTCCTAAGAATAATAAAGATAGTCTCTGGAGAATAGAAGATGTAATTGAAGAAATTAATTCTTATTATCCAGACGGAATTGGAATGTGTAGTAAAGACAATAAGGATAGAGTAATACTTACTACTGAAACTAAAGGAAGTAAAGCTTATATTTCAGTTAGTGGAGATGCTGCACCTTATATCTTTGGAGATGTAAGCTTTGCTAAAGGTGAAGACGCTAATGCTAATTCTATAGACTATTCTAAATTCTACGAGGATGTAAGAAAATATACTGGTGAGCCTTTGATTCCTATGGAAATTACAGACCAACAGATGAACTTATTCCTTAAAGAAGCACTTAATCTTTATAAGTTGTGGAGTGATGAAGATGATACAAACATTTACAAATGTGTTCTCGAAGGAGATTGGGATAAAGGTTTTAAAATCCCTAATGTCATTGAAACAAAAAAAGATATTGTAGACATTATATTCCAACCAATATTCCCTATTACATTCTATTCTACAGACTTCATACCATCAGAAGGTGGAGATAATGATTTGTTCTCATTAATCTTTGCCCAGTCTATAGCAAGAGGTGGAGTATTGGGCTCTGAATTTTCTCAAAACTATTATATTAGTCTTATGTCTATTCAAGACTTTAGGCAAACACTTGGAATTAATCCAACATGGGAAATTCATGATAATCGTATTTTTATATATCCTTCTTATATAACAAGATATACACACGTAGGAATTAGATATAGAGCACCGTTGTCAGAGGAAGAGTGTTTAGCTAATCCATTTATTATACAATATGTTCATGGAAAGTGTTTAATGACTATGGGAAATATTCGTGGACAGTATGGTTCGCAATTAGCCACTGGTGAAACAAACCTTACTTTTAATGCTAATGATTTATACGCTAGAGGTGAAAAGATGGTTGAAAACGTTGTATCATACTGGAAAGGACACCAAGGTGGTGTATTTATAAGAGGATAGATTCTATATCATTTTTCCAAAAAGGAATTACAATAAGATTAAAATTATTTTTTCTTGCATAATTCCTTTTTAGCCAATCATGGTGTTTTTGCAAAAGAAAATCTTTTCTTGTTTTATTAAAAGAATTTTCATAGTGCTGAATACCATTATATTCTATCAATGTATTACTTTCTGGAAGATAAAAGTCATAAGATAAATGACTTTTATCTTTTAAGTCATCAAACTTTTTCTGTTCTTCAAACACTATTCCATTAGATTTTAGTATTTCTCTAATTTTCTTTTCACCTTTAGAGCTTCTACATTTAGGGCATCCAGAACCTTGTAAATGAACTCTTGCTTCTTGCTCAAACATACCATGAACTGGACAAACTATTTTAACTACAGAATATTTATTTTGATATTCTACAAGAGAATAGTCGTATTTGTAGTTATGTATTTTATTGGCTTTATTTATAAAGTTTTCTTTATTTCCACTTTTCTTTTTGTTGCAACCTTTACAACCTCTTTTAAGATGTTCAAGAGGTAATTGCTCTTGCAAGCCACAATATTTACAAATATATTGAATTTTAGTTCTCTTATTTATATATATTGTATGAGAATAGTCTATTTTATCTCCATAAAGCTTTTTGCATTCTTCTATAAAATCTTTCTTTCTTCTACTTAAAATATAACAGTTTCTACAGCCATAGCCTTCCAGCAAATTAGATACTAAGTGTTTTTCTATAACTCCGCAAATTTTACACTTTATTCTTATTCTATCCGTAACTTTAGTTGGCTTATCTAATAATATCCATTTCTCCTCTAATAGTTTTTTATTCATACTTAATATTAAAACCATTGCCTAACTCTGTCAAGATAACTTTAGGAGAAACCTTATGAAAAAAGATTTTGAAACAATTTTCACAGAAGAATTTGAGAAAGAAATGGATAATGTTGAAGCTGAAATTAAAAGAAAAGACAGAAAAGAACTTTTTAATAAAGCTCTCTCTAAAAGCTATTACAAAACATTTATAAAATCTGTAGAGAATGCAGCAAACAGAAAATATGCTAAAGGTGATATAGACAAAATAGTTATAGACGCAGCATTAAATGTGATTACTAATATTAGATTTCTTGATAAAGATGGAGAAGAAATAAAGACAGATGAAACTAAAAAAATAAAAGAAAAGATTATGGACTTCTATACTATGAAAAAGAAAGCTAATGAACTAAATTCTGATAGAAGATTCCATGAACGCAAAGGCGAGCCACCACAGAAAGTAAATCTCTATAATCGTTCTTTGGGAGAGGAAGTAATCTTTAATTATTAAGTTAAAGGTATAATGAGCGATAATTTTAACTATATAGATGCAATGAACTCTTCTACAAATCTGCAATTTATAGCAGACCAACACGACCATGCTGTTGAAACTACTGGAAGAAAATGCTATATTTTCTTACTTGATAAAGAAGAAACAGTAAAGTCTGATGTTTATGGAGAAGAAACTCATGGAAGAATATACTTACCTCATTATGAACAAAGGGCAATTTATAAAACTAATCAGTTTGTATCTCAACTAGGGGTTGATATTTATTCTGAAAAAGAAAGTGCTTTAGCTATCGAGTTTGATTTCGGTAGAATGGTATATAATATTAATAAACTAAAAACCGAAGGTTGTGGAAAGTTAACCATAACAAACAAAAGTAAAATACCTTTGTTCATAGAAGCTTCTACTAAAAGTCTTTTAGTAAGAAACTTTTCAGAGGTTTTATTTGAAAAAAAATTAGAAGGAAATGTCTTTAAGTTTATACATGATGTAAATAACGAAACAAGCTTAATACATTTAGACTACGTAGGAGATAGTGATACTCTTGATTTTTTAGATGTAGCCAACTTTAAGCTCTTACCAAGAAGAAACAAGGAACTGTTATTAAATAATTCTATTTATAAAAATGTGCCAGATGTTATTACTAATGGTGCTGCTATTTTGACAGATAGGATGCGTTTATATCAAGTAGTTTCAGCTTTACCAAAAGATGATAACTATGGAAGATATATAACTTGGGTATGTCAATTACAACTTATGAACCTTGCTAAAGCTGATGGCTTGCCAAATGATTATGCCGAAATCATAAAGAGAAATCAATATGGCTTGGGCAGTAGATACAATTTAGGAGGAAAATATGACTGAGGAATTTAACACTCTTGAAGGCTATGCAAATTGTATCAAGGAATGTTTAGAAAAGATAACTCATGACTATCAAGAAGCAAAAGACAGCAAGCCAAAAATTGCTTATGCTACAGACCCTATCGCCTATGCAAAAGAGCAAAACTATTTTGCTAACGGTAGTAATGTAGGACCTTTAATTACATATTATCAATCTGGTATAGAAATAGACCATGGGCAACAAATGGGTGCTTGGAAATATATGACTTGTAAAAGAAGCTCTGGAAACTTTAAATACAGAGCACCAGTCATTTGTTCTATCAAATACACGGTATCAATTCTGTCTATGACAGAAAGACAAGCAGATTTACTTATATCTCAAATAATGCTTGCTACACCATTTAGCAGACCTTATTATACAGTATATAATAACCAGTATGTATTGATACAAAGTTCGGAACCTACAAACGTTGGTTCTGTAGAAGTTGGAGAAAACCAAGATAAAATTTCCAAAAGAGAAGTGACTCTTAGAATAGAAAGAGCTTATCTTGATTATCCTATTGAAGACTTGCATAAAGCTACTATTATGCCAGTCGATATAAAAGAAGATATAGTAGAAACAGATGATTACTACATAGTAAGAAAATTAAAGAATGGTGCAAGTATTATGTCTAACGGAGATATTGTTAATGGTAAAGTTATACAGAATACAAGCAGTAGCAAGGAAGCATTCTTTAATTACAATGTAGAAGACGAAGACGGTAATGTTATAGAAACAGTATCAAAGGGTAAAGTTAAATGTATACTACATGCTTTGGAGGAGCGTAAATAAATGACAATTACAAATTATTCTAATAAACAGGTTACTTTGGTAAATGGTAAAGTTCTCAAGCCAGGTGCTAAATTGCACTTGGATGCTACTGGAGATTTATTGGCTCAAATAAAGAGTCTTGAGAGTCTTGGTATTGTCGTTGTTTCCTAAAACAATTTGGACACCCTTGTCCATTTAAGTGGTTTCTTGGCTCTTGCATAAATTTTAAGCCACAATTCTTGCAAATTATAATAACCTTTGTTTTGTTATTAACATAATCCACGAGTGAATAATCATATTTATCTCCGTGGATTTTTTTTGCTTTTTTAATAAATTCTTGTCTTGTTAAAGATTTTGTTTTTGCCATTTTTTCAATACCACAAAATTTACAACCTTCATTCTTATAAAGCATATTACATGGCAATATTTGGAACAATCCATGCTCTATGCACATTACATTTATTTTTGTATATAAATCTACAAACTCGTCTTTGTTTATAATATAATTTGGATTTCTTACTCTGTTAAAAAATTCTTCTTTTGCTAATTTCTTTCTTCCCATTTTCTTTGTTCTATAAAAAAAGGCTACCATTTTTGGCAGCCTTTAATTCTCATGATTATTGAAGTTATGTGGAACTTCTCACATTAGACTTTTTAATAAGCTCTGCTTTCTTTTCAGCAGAATAATCATCGAACCAATATTCTTCGGTCCAATCATTTGAAGAAGCCAAATCTTCTTGGAAAGGTTTTTCTTCTTGTGTTGAACCGACCATGTATGGGTTGTCTACCCATTCAGTTAATTCCCCAGTTTCTTCATTAAAAGATTGGGGTTTCATTAACCTACCATTGTTTTCAATAATTACAACAGCCATGTATAAACCCCCTTCTAATTATTAATTAGTTTTCTTTGAATACAGCTGGTCCAAATACGTGGTGATGTTCCTCTCTACCAAAGTTCTTAGTAGTAACTGGAATAGGAACTCCATTTTCATCTGTTGGTCTGAAAACAGTGTTCTTTGTTTCACCATCAGCTGTTTCATAAACTACATCTTCATCATACATCTTTTCTTTGTCAAGATGAGCATTTTCTGTTGAATCGTCAGATGAATCTGTTGTAGTTGTTTCAGTAGTTGTCTCTGTTGATGTATCTACTGTTGTTGCCTCTGTATCTGTTGAATCAACTTCTGATGTTGTTTCAGTTGTTTCGTCTGCCATTTATATTTCCTCCATAAATTTCTATAATTAACTTTGTTTAATTATATATATTTAACTTTATTCTTCTGTGTAATCACTTACTATACTACTTAAAAAAGAAGATACTTCTTCATCGCTTTCACTAATCGTATTAACTATACCAACTATTGATGTAGTTCCATCTGTAAATTCATCTGTGAACTTAACGCTATTGGAAGATAAATCATCTATTTTAGCACTAGGAGCAGAAACATATTCATTTACAGTTACTCTATTTGATGTAAGTGTATCAATAGTAGCAGATGTATCATCACCTTCAATCGATAAACTATTACCTATTGTAAGCTTATTAATTGTAGATGTGCTAACTTCCTCACTAGCGATTGTAGCTGCGTCAGCTGTTAATGTGTCGTTAACTGTAGCCGTATCAGTCGTCAATGAAGTAGATGTAATTGTATCTGATTCTAAGCCATTAGTGACTTTTGCACCCTTAACAACTTCTACACCATTGTTGAAAGTAGCTTTATCTTCAAAAGTAGATGTGCCAGTAATTGCTAATGTTCCACCAGCTGTAATAGAACCAGACACATTAAAATTACTTTTAACAGTGCTTCCATTATCAGTGTATTCGCTTATGTTTACATTACCTTCTATAGAAATATCATTACTATGAGAAGTTATAGCTAGTAAGCCACTACCAGTATTGATAGTTACATTACCTTTTAAAGTGGCTTTTACGCTTGCAGTAAGATAATTTACTTCCATTGATTCAGATGTAGAAGTTCCTTCACTACTAAATGAAGCACCAGCTGGAATTGTTAAACCATTTTTAATTGTAATTGTAGATACAGTTAAATCTTTAATACTAGTTTCTGCTTCTGTATGTATTGAAGATTCCCAGTCTCCAGATATAACATTTCCAGTAGTTGTGATAGCATCTGTTCCAATAAATTTTCTAAGAGCATGAGATGTTACTAAAGCTCTGTCTTTAGTTTCAAGGAAAGAAGCATCTATATTACCATCTTCATTACTATAAATTGTAGATACCCATTGTAAAGTGTTTTCATCATCATCTGACTTATAGCAAGAAAGAATGTCATAGTTTTGTCTTTCACTATCATCTTTTATTCTTATGTTCAAATCATAAACCGACAGTTCTTCATCTGTTTCTGGTGCAAAGAGAATATGGTCTGATTTGTTTAATATATTATTTTGCTTTTCGATTGTATATTCTTTGTGATAAAAGTAGAACTGCTCTTCGAGATAACTTTTATTTACAACCTTTTTATTATTCGTCTCCATTTACTAAATCTCCCTCTGGGTTTTGTATTGTGTTTGCTAAACTATTAATAGTTTCCGTATCTGTTATATTACAAGTAGATGTATAACTTGTAGAAGCAGCGTCTATATTCTTATAGCTAAGTTCTGAAAAATAATAAACATTTCCAGTTTCTTCATTATAGAAAACACAACAATCTACAAAGTCTGTAGTTAAGAAATCATAACAATAGCAGTCAGAACCTAAATAATTCTGTGTTTCACCGTTAGCTTTAACATACTCAAGAAGAAGTAGACCAGTTGTAAAACTTGTTCTTAATGAATATTTATTAGAAACCCTTGTAAATGCATCGGTAAAATTTATTCTCTCATTTTCAAAAACATTTGAAGGAGTAGAAATACAAAGCCACTTATTTACGTTATCTTCTACAGTAATAACATATACAAACTGCTTAGCTTTTTCGTCTATGCTATTAGTATCTGGAACTATGTATAAACCATCAGTATCTACTTCTTCTGAATTAGGCATTGGAAGCTTGTCTACAATATGGAGAGACATTTTTTGAAGATTTTTGATTATCTCTCTAACAGATAAGTTTTCGTCTTCTCCAATTAAAGTATTTGTTTTGCTTTCTACGCTTTCGCCATAACTTTTTCTATAATATAAGTCATTCAAAATTTCTTTGTTAAAGTTAACAAGCTGACTAAGTAAATATTCTTTGGTTATAAAACTTTCTATTTTGCTTTCCATTATTCCTCCTCAAAAGCAAACAAACTTTTATTAGCAGAGAAATCCAAGTTTGTTTCTTCTTCGTAAATAGTATTAAACGTCTTATCTACTGTTGCTCCATCTTTTGTATATGATTTACCAAACTTAGTATAAATAACACCGTAAGAATCTATAAGAATAGTTCCAGTTCCAGCTTTAACTAATCCATAAGAAGCTACTGCTGCTTTGGGTATTACTATGTTAAATTCTTCGGAACTTTTAGCAGAAAATTCTTTTCCGTCAGCGTCACTAATTTTTTTAATTGGAACTATTGCTTTGAGAAAACCATTCTCTTTTGTGACATTATATACATCTTCATCATCTGATATGTATACACCTCCAAGTAAAGAAGCTGTTGCTGGTTTGAGAACTGTTATAGGAATTTTTACTTCACCTTCGTTGTTTTCCGCTTCTTCATATCCGGTTTCTGTGTTACCGTAGTATATATGTTTAACAGCATCAATGTCATTTAAACTGTATTCATCGCCAGAGGATTTTTCCTTGATATAACTTATTTTATCCATTTCTTGACCTCTTAATTAACTTTTTGAAAGATAATAAAGGAGGTTAAAATGTCAGACGTAGTAGATACATTGGAGGACAATAGTAGTGCGGATTATTTAATGACGAAGGGTTCTATTCTGGAATTATTAAAGGTTTTTTATAATAATGTTATTTCTAATAATATATATAAAGTAAGCGATAGTTCAGTTGCTTCTTTATATAGGGAAGCAACTGAATCTGCTACCACTATTGAAATTGATAGCTAATAATTCAAATCAAAAGTAAAGAAAATCTTCAAATCTTATAATTGTTTTATAGTTCTTGTAATAAGGTTTTACGAGTGGATAAAAATTTTCCATTTGTAAAACCTCACCGTCTATAGTGGTAAAGCTAACTGGCTCCCAAGTCTTATCTCCATTTGGAGTCTGCTTATCAGTCTTTCTAATGGAAACTCCAGTAATCATTTTATAATCTGTCGTATCTTTGCCCTTATAAATAAGGGCAACAGGTGTTCCGTTCATTACAAGACGAGTAATTTCTTCAAGACTTACATTTTCTAAATAGTCTACACAACGACCAAAGACACTATTCAAAAATTCTGCAAGGAGCATTGGGAATCTTGAAAGGTCAACACCCATTTCTTTCTGAAATGGATATTTAGCAGCATATTCTAAATAATTTTCATAATTCTTTTGAAAGTCAAAATCATCATTGGCAAAGTAAGAAAGTGCTTCTACACCACCCAAGCTTTCTGCTCTCAAAAAGACGTCAATAAACTTATCAAGTTTTTCATTTCCAAAAGACAGCTTCTTCATAATGTTTTCATCTGCTTTTTTCAAACAATTAATTTCAAAATTTTTTGTTGTTGTTTCACTCATATATTTAAACCTCTATTTAATAATTATAGGTTTAAGGATAAACAATGTCAATTCTAAATGTGGAAAGTATTTAATGCTTCTATAACGCTTGTTCTAAGTTTTTCTATATTAATAGTTGGGAATATTCTTTTTTGCATAGGTGCTAACATTTCAAGGAATCCATCTCTTGTATCATCTGGCTTATATGTTGTTTGTATTCTTGTAAGACCAGCGTTTACAATTTTGAAGCTTGCCATATTTGCATCATAAGTTCTGAAACATTTTTTTATAAGATAAGGCTTATTAGTTTTTAAATAAAAATAGAATTGTCTTGGGTTAACTACAACACCTTGAGCCTTGTAACTTCTAATAAGATTCAAAAACCAATTCAAATCATTTGCACTTAACGAAGCCAATTTATGTAGCTGAATCCCATGAACAAATACTTTTCCAGTTCTTCCAATATACGAACCAAAGCAGAAGATTGTAGGATGTGCGTCTGTCTTCCAATTCATATAAGAGCCAGAAAGAATGACGCCAAAAATGTATGAGTTGGTTAAGTTCGTTTGAGTTGCCGCTTGTCTATTAATACCTCTAATTCTATTTATTAAGTTTTCAAAGAAGCCCATATATTTTTAACTTTTAAGTTAAGAATAGAGGACACAAAAATGGCAAATGCGTCAAAGATTACAGCAAATAATAAAACATTTTCAATAAAAGATGCAACAGCAAGAGAGAGTGTTGCAGAACTGGAAACAAGCAAACAAAATACTCTTTCAGTTTCTTCTCCACTAAGTCTAGACAGTAATGGAAACTTAACTATTAATCTTGGTTCTTATTATAAGAAAGCAGAGTTAGATGAAAATTTAGCAGATGTTAAGCAGGAATTGAATGAACTTATATCTGGGAATACTCAAAAGGTTGAACTTCTTTATTCAAGAATAATAGAGCTTCTAGCTTCTTGTGTAGATAGCGAATTAGCAGTAACCAAAACATTACCAGATATTTCAAATTATACTGAAACAGTAGAAGATTTTGAAAATAGAATTACAAGTAATACGAACAACATAAGTAGCATTAACGAAACTTTAACTAATACTATTAGTGAGAATAAAGAAAATATAGAAACTTCTTTGAGTGAAGTAAATGAGAATCTGACAAAAGAGATTGCAGAAAACAGTGATAGATTAACATTGTTGGAAAAGGAAATGTGGGGAGATGATGCTTCTAATTATGGGTCTACTAGCTCAAGGCTTGATGATATAGAAACTAAGTTTAATAAAGTCTACAAAGTATTGGTAGCAACTGGATTTATTACAGAAGATGAGTAAACAAAAAGCCCTACAAAAGTAGGGCTTCATTATTAGTTAAGGTTTAAATCATTAGATATGGATTGTGCTATTTTTCTTATTTCCTCCTGTGCATGTGGGTCATTTCGTTTTGAAACGAAATCTTTCCAATTAGCTTTAGTTCCAGTCATTGCAATCAAAGTAGCAGTAGCATTAGGAAGTAATGCCCTTGCATCTTCTGGCTTCATTCCGTATTTCTCTATAGCTTCAAAATAATTTTCTTCTGTCTTCGCTAGGGCGTTAATCATAAAATCTCTTGAGCAAGAAGGTAAAATAAAGTTTATTTCATGATTGAACTTTTCTTTTGAATAATTGCAATATCTCTGGCTCTGTTGAGAAAAAGAAAAAATTCTATGTCTTACAAGTTGATGAGAACAAGCTCTACTGCAAGTAATTAAATAAGTATATGATTTAGCATAATCCTCAAAGTCTTCTGGAAGTTCATCATCAGATATTTCTCTTACTTGGTCATTTTTATCAATAGAAAAGTCTTCCACGTCAAATATATAAGGATAAGCATTTTTCAAAACATTATAGAATCCAAGTAAAGCCGTTGTATTAAAATTTGCTTCATACCATGCTCTTACATTAGCAGATAATATTATCTTCTTATCATTGTCCCAGTAACGATATATAGAGAAAATAGGTTTAGGCAATGTTGAAATAAAGTTTTCAAAAGTATTTATTTTAAAATAGTCCATCTTACTTGCATCTATAAGAATGTTGACTCTTTCGTGCTCCAAAACAGACAAGTGTCCAGAGTTCTTAATACCTCTTAAAAACTTTATATAGCTTTCATCATTTATCATATTTATAGAATTATAACAAATTCTACCGCAGTATTCTGCTTTTTTTCCTCTCTCACTAAAAGTCAAAGGTTTAACGTTCGTTTCAATTATCTTCATATATACTCCTTTGAAAGATTATATTATAATCTTTTTTAAACGTCAATCATCTTCATCGTTTTCATCTTCTTTTGCTTGCTCCCATAAGTTGTGCAAACTAATACCTACTTCTGCTCCGTCTTGAGCTTGAATTAGAACGTTATTAGAAGCAGCTGTTTTAGCTTTAGCTTGTTCAAGTTTTGCTTGTGCTGCTAAAACATCTGCAAACTTGCTCATCAATTCTACCTTTAATCTTTGACTATCAAGTAAAGCTATTTTACTGCTTTCAGACCTATCCTTTTCCAAAAGAATTGGATTATAGAACATTTCATAAATATCATCTGTATTTTTATCTACTTTTTCTGAAAGGTTAAAAATCTTTTTAAGAATACCATTAATATCAATTTGCTTTTCTTCTATTTTTTCTGTAGTAGATAATTCTTTTTTATCTACTTTATTCTTTTCAAGTTCTTTATCAATGATGCTTAAAGCATTATCAATATCTTCCTTGCTAAGTGGTTTTTCAACTTTTTCTTTAGCAAGCTCTTTATTGCTCTTTGTAAATTCTTCGTTTATTTCATCATCTAAATTATTATTTAAAAAATCAGCTATCTTTTTCAAGTCGCTCATTGTTTTCTCCTTCTACCATCTTGTCGAGTCTTGTCTTTTTGTTCTGCTCAAAGCCATGCTTCTTTCTCATATTAATTTTTCTTTCTACATTGGCTAGCATATCGTCAAAAAGACTTCCATATTCCAAACTTCTATTATAATATTTACCAACGTGTTGCCATAATGAATTTTCTACTTGACCTCTATCTATAGGAGCGTAGAGCTTGGCTTCTACGCTTGCCATGAAATCATCTATGTTCATAAGTTTTCCTCATACATTTCGTTTTTATAAGTTTCTATGTCTGAAATAAATTTTTTGTAATCTGTAGATTTATATCCATATTCTTTAAAAGTTGAAAACAAATCTTTCTTTTTATTTATTGTAAGTGTTCTGTTTTTATCGAAGAACTCCATTAATATAGAACACAAGTCTATATACAAATCTCTTTTTTCTCCAGTGTAATGTTCATTGATAACTTTGAAGAATGTTTGTTCTACATTTTCTAAAACTATTCTAAATTCTTCTTTATCTTCTTCTCCAACATCAAAAACACTATCAATGTCTTCTGTCAGTCTATGTTTCAAATTTTTTTTAGTATAATTGAGGAGGTGTCTTTTAACGATAATACTAAAGAGAGAAAATGCTTTACCTTTTGAGGGTTCATATTTTGGAATGTATATCCATTGGGCTTTAACAGCTTCTGAAACTAATTCGTCATATCTGTCAAAACGCCAATATCTGTATTTGTTTATAATAGCTTTTGCAATAAGGATTAACCAGCCAATTAATTCTTCTTCTATTTTGCAAGGGACTTTTGACCTATCAACAACAAGTTTTCCTTTTTCATTATAAGAATAGGCACAGTAAGGTTTGTATTGATTAATAATTAAATCTTCAACTCTGTCTTCATCAAAGTAGTTCTTACCTTTCTTTTTAAAAGAAAGCTTCTTACTTTTAATTAACGTTTCAAACGGTGCATTGGTATATTCATTGTCTCTTTCTGATTCTTGCTTTTCGTTCAAAACATCTTCTAAATTGTCTTCCACTAGGAAATTACTTGTTTCAAAACTTTCACAATCTTCGTTTAAATAATCTTCACTTGTTTTATTCTCTAAGTAATCCATAATAAATTTTTAAACCTCAAAACATAATAATCACTATTACTTAAAAAGTCAAGTATTCTTTTATGTAGAACATCAAAAAAAGAAACCCCTATAAGCAAATGCTTATAGGGGTAAGGACAAGAATAAAAGGTTGAACGTTGTCTCACAGAGTTTTGCAAGACTTCAAATATTTGTAAGTTTTTTCAACTTACATTTATATTATAAATCTTTCCTAAAAAAATGTCAATACTTTTTCAATCTATTAAGACAAAACAAAAAAGCAGAAATTTCTGCTTTTTTGAAAGGCGGTAGATAACTACTGGAGATTAACGCTTTCTTTTAATGCTCTTTCCTCAAGAACTGAGAGATAATCTTTCATTGCTTTAAGCTGACGGTCATAAACATTTCTGTCGCATGTAGGGGTAAAGTTTAACTCTCCCTTATCCCATTTTTCACACATATTTACAAGCTTGTCATACCTAATCTTAACCTGCAAATACTCTGCCTTAAAACGTTCTTTGTAATCACCATCAATCATCATTGTTGCTGTGTCTTTTAATTCCATTATTTTTTCACCTCGTAATTCCTAATTTCAACAATCTTTCTATTAAGCCTATTTTTATCAAAAGGCATAGAAACTATTTCATCATCAATAAGAACTGTAAGAGTTATATCTTCTGAACCTTGTCTCTTAACAGCTTTGAATCCTACACTATCAGTTTTTTTCTTACCATAGTAAATCTCTACATAAATCTTAGAGTCTTTGGCATCGATAATGTCTTTAAGCTCATTAAATTTCTTATCAACAAGGAACATTAAAATATCTCTTGTGAAATCATTAAAGAGCTTTACACCATTACTCTTTCTGTGAGAAATAACATCTATAACATCTTCAATAGATTGTATCTCACTTATCTGATTTTCTTTTAGTTTTATTTTTTCTTCGCTTTTAATAATTACTTTTTTATCGGTTCTAATCATAACATCTTCTGTTACTACAGAAGACGCTGCAAATTTAAGGTCTTGATTTTGCTCATTATTCTCTGGTTGCTGTTCGCCATTTTCTGGAGTTTGTTCCCCTCCCTCTGGAGCTGGTGTTTGCTCTGGAGTAGAAATATCTATAGGTGCTGAACTTCCAGTGCTTACTGGAGTAACTTCTGGAGCAGGTATTGCAGGTATTTGACCGCCTTCTGGAGCTGGTTGAGTCTGCTGTTGAGCTTGTTGTTCTTTTTTTATTTTCAACAATTCCAAATCTATCTTATAAAAGATGTTTAAATCACCTTTTAAATTTTTACCTTCTAAAATTTGTTCAGCTTCTTCTTTTATATAATCTTCTGTAGGAAAGACATTAAAAAGTATGCTTTTGAAGTTATTCATTTAATTTCTCCTAACATTTATCTTTTAAATATAGAGTGGTTTTATCCACTCTATACAAAAGAGTTAGTCTTTCCAGCCTTTCTTCCATTCAGTTTCTTCATCGAACCTCTTAGAAACATCTTCAAGTCCGTTCATAAACTTTCTAAAGCTTTCTACGGATGAAAAGAACATATCCCCAATCTTAACAGTTCCATAAACTGTATTCTGCTTTACACTAATACCTTCTAACTTTGTAATAGAATCGCCTTTCATCTAAAATCCTCCAATATATAAAACTACATAACTTCCAAAATATCTTGTAAGTCATTATTATTACTTAATAAAACTTCTTTTCTTTTATCATTGAGTTTTTTAATAGCGTCATTAAACTTTTCTCTAAAGAAATTCATATTCTTTGAAACCTTATCAAATACTTCTTCCTCAATATTTGGAACAGAGAAATTCAAAAGGAAATCAAAAATTGTATCTTCAAATGGTATTTTCAACAGTGGATATTTATCTGCATAATCTTTAAAGAATTTATTTAAGACTATCGTAGAAAATTTCTCACGTTTCTTTGTAGCGTTAAAAATATTTTCTGCTTCTTCATGAGCTTCTTCTTCTGCGGTCTTAACAAGATTCCAATCCTTACAATATTTTATTAAGCTATTAAATCTGTAAGGTGTTTTTCTAAACAATACAACATTTGGGATAATTCTTCCTTCCAAATGATTATAGAACAGCCAACTAAATACATAGCCAAAAGAATTTTGTTCTTCTGACTTTAGTTTATTATAGAAATTATAATCTTCGCATGAAATAACTGGCTCATGTCCGTAAACAATATTATACTGCTCCTTATACTTTTCAATTCCAGTTGAGGTTGTTTCTTCTTCATTCTTTTCAATAAGAATTTTCTTTTCTTCTACAATCTTAGAAGCTTTTTCTTCTTCTGCCTTATAAATATTATCAGAGATTGTTTGAAGTCTATCTTCAAGTGGTTTGAGGTCATAAGCTATACCAATAGTCTTATATCTTCCATCGCTTCCTTTACCCTTAACAATGCTATAATCCAATAACCCCTTTGCTTTAAGAGATGCTCTTTTTCTCTGGAGAGTTTTAGTAGAAACATGTTTTCCAAAATCTGAGTCGTTTATAATTTTTCTATTTATTTTACAAGCTTTAACAATAAATAACATTTCCGTATCTGAAATGTCTAATTCATCTTGAACATCCAATAAAAGATTGGATATGGCAACATGACCATGACGTTGAAAATATGTATAATCGTTCTTTAATAATTCTTCCATTTAAATAACTCCTTCAAAAAAACAATAGACACTTTTTTAACATTCTGTTTTTCTAAAATATATAAAGAATTATTAAAAAAGTCAAGATGTTAAATCATCTTTTTATATCTTATTTTGAAATTACATTAAGCTTTTCTTTAAGACCTGAAAAATCATAAACATATCCAGCAATGTCACCATTTGAGTCTTTTATCTGCTCAAAGTTTATTAAATTCTTTTTCTTTAAAGACTTTCTAAGTTTTCCAAAAGGATGAATCTTACAGTTTCCCAAATCTGAATCAGGAATTACTGATTTGTCCATATTAAAGATTTTCAATATTAATATAAGTTCTGAATCTGTCATATTTAACTCTTTTTGAGTATCTAATAAAATGTTAGGTATTATTGCTTGCTTATTTAATCTAGTCATAATTTGTTCTCCTTTATAAAAATAATATAAACTATATTAAAAACTTTGTCAATATTTTTTTAATAATTCTGGAAGGTTGTTTAAGAAAATAATCTGGAGGGGCTTACTCAGAATCAACTTGGAAATTTTCTTCTATTATATATCACGTATGCATACGCACATGCGATTTAAACTACTTAAAATAATTTGTCAATATTTTTTAATCTAGAAGTTCTTTTAAACAGAGTATCATCCAGATTGGGATTATACTCCTAGCGAGAACTTTGTTCTCGCTATTGCGAAGCAATACTCTAATCTAAACTAATTTAGAGAGTTTTTCAAAACTCTCGTTACTATACTATTACTTATAGTGGTCAGTTTTGCTCCTCTAATTAGACAAAAGCGTCTGTTTCAAATTTGGAATTTTATTAAACTTTACAGAGAGATTTTTAATCTCTCTGTAACTATACTATTACTTATAGCAGTCAGTTTAGTGTCTGCATAGAAACAAAAGTGTCCAGTTCAAAATCAAAGAGAAGTTAATTGTATGAGTAAGTATGCAATAAAAAGTTCAAACCTTTCAGAAGAAAATATAACTTTCAAAAGCTTCAAAAACTTTCTTAAAAAGCTTATTGTAAAATTTGCGTCAAAGAAAATAGAAGCCAGTGAAATAACTGTAGGTGGTGGCTCTCTTGTAGTTAACAAAAATAAATTAGAATACAAGTCGGTCAATTATGTCGAAAAAGATTACACAGACAATACAGAGGATGGACATTGGAGTAGCGATGCTATTTCTGGGTCAAGTTATCTCTCTGCTCATAATTCATCAGTTGAAATAGCAGATAGCAATTTGATTTTTAATTATGTTAGAAAAGGAGGAGCTTATGCTGTTTATTATAATGGGAAATGTTTGATTTCAAATTTTGAATTAAACAATCTCTTTACTTCGTATGACAGTAGTTCTGGGACACAAGTGGATGCAGAAATAGATGATTTAACTCCTTTAACAATCCCAATCTCAAGTCTTGCAGAGAATTTGACAGAAGAAAATATTTCGAGCGATAATTTAAGCAAACTAAAATTGTATTGGGGAGAATATGACGAACTAAATAGTGCTTATGATGGCGATGCTTATAACACTATAGTTCCTTATAGTTATATTTCTGCTAGTAATACTTTTGGCGACAGTGGAAATATTAAAACTTCTGGATATGATTTAACCTTTTACGGACAAAAAAATAATCCTACATCTGCCACAGCTATAGCAGATGGACAAATCTATACAACTAAAATGGTTGTTTGTAGTAATCCAACAAAAGGAGAAGCCTCGACTATCTATGGAACTTTAGACAGTAATGGTTTTGATATTTCGTCAATTAAGACAGAAGAGACTACTACAGACGCTTTGTATTTAGGTAGTGATGAAATAAAAGTAATTAGCAGCGATACATCTACAAATTGGATAGAGATATAAAAAATGGCAACACTTATTGGTTTAGATTATTTAAAGAATTATGATAGCGTAAAAGGGACTTTAAGGAAGCTGACGAATTTTCAAACACTGTAGAAAATAGAGCTTATAATGCAAACGATAAAGTTTATTCTAAAAATATTGAACTTCTTACAAAGAATCAATATACTGAGCAGTAGTTAAAACTGTTAATTCTATTAATAATATTATTCTCACTGGAGAGAATATTTCTGTTTCTTTCTACAGATGAAACTACAATAGAAAAAGCAATTTCCAATGCTATAGAAAATGCAACGGTAGGAACTGGAAGTTTCTTTGCTTCTTTTACTTATATATGTAAGTAGACAAAAATTCTTGACAATATCTCCTATATAGTGTAAAATCGGAATTGTAAGTTAAATTCACACTATATAGGAGATTTTTTTTATGGATGTAATTAAAAGAGATGGTTTAAAAAGACAAAAATTTGATTTATCGAAAATAATATTAGCAATCACAAAAGCTAATGAAGCTGTAATAGCTAAAGGCAAAAAAGGAGTTTCAAAAATAGATATTAAAAATCTTGCAGAAAAAGTCTTTAATGAAATAAAAGACAAAGATGTAATAGGAATAGAAAAGATTCAAGATTTAGTTGAAAAGGCTCTCATGGATAGTGGCAATTATGATATTGCTAAATCGTATATTCTTTATAGAGAAGAACGTTCAAGAGCAAGATTTTTAGCAGAACCAGCAATTACAACTTTTAAAACAAAACTTGATGGTCAGAGGAACGATAGACAGAATGCTAACATCGATGAACTTTCTTATGGAGGAAGAGAAGGAGAAGCAGAGAGTGAACTTTCAAAGTATATGGCTCTCGAATATTATATTTCTCCTAAAGTAGCAAAGCTTCATAAGAATAATGAAGTTTATCTTCACGACTTAAACAGCTTAGCAGTAGGAAAGCCAAATTGCTTGTCAATCCCTATCGATGATTTGCTCGAATATGGATTCAATACAAGACAGACAGATATTAGACCTGCAAATTCTGTTTCTTCTGCTTTACAGATTGCAGCAGTAGCATTCCAGCTGCAATCATTACAACAGTTTGGTGGGGTTTCATTCACACACATTGACTGGACTTTAGTTCCATACCTTAGATTAAGCTTTTATAAGCACTATTCTAATGTAGAAAAAATTCTTGGAAAAAAGCATTTAAATCTTACTAAGAAGCAAGTTAGAAATACTTCTATAGAAGACAGTATTTATAGAAAAGGATTTGCAAGAAACAAGATTTATAAAGAAGCTTTGGAATTAACAGTAAAAGAATTAAACCAAGCAGTAGAAGGGATGTATCATAATCTTAATACGCTTCAATCAAGAAGTGGTAATCAGCTTCCGTTTACCTCTATTAACTATGGAACATGCACTCTTCCAGAAGGTAGATTGATTATTAAGTCAATTCTTGAAAAGTCTATTGAAGGTGTAGGAAAAATGAGAAAAACTTCAATATTCCCTTGTGGCATTTTCCAAGTAAAAGAAGGAATAAATCTTAATAAGGGAGACCCTAACTATGACTTATTCCTTTTAGCAGCTAAGTCTACAGCAGCAAGGCTTTATCCAAACTATGCTAACTGTGATTGGGTTAATCAAACATCCCAAGTTGAAGCTGATAGAAAGGTTAAGGAAGAAGCTCTTAAAGATTATGAAAGTAATCCTGTTAAATATGAGCAGCTTAAAAATCTTCTTAAAAATGATAAAGAGATTGCTGATAAGCTTTGGCTTGAAGTATATGATGAAAAGATAGTGTCAAAAAAAGGTCAATCTCCTCTTGAAATCTTTTCAACTATGGGTTGTAGAACTGCTAATGGTTTTGATGCAAACTTCACTCCAGACTATTACAAGGATTTGCTTGATGAAATAGTTGATTCTGGAAAACTTCCAAGAAATTATTTGTTCTTTGGAGACCAAAAAGACGGAAGAGGAAATATTACTCCAGCAACAGTAATTCTTCCAACACTTGCTATGGAAGCTTTCAAAAAAGGAAAATCAGAAGAAGAAAGAATTACAATCTTCTTCGACATTCTTAATAAGAAGATTAAGAATTGTATTGATGGTCTTGAAGAAAGATTTAACTGGATTGCTAAGCAGTCTCCAGAAGCAGCTAAGTTTACTTATGAAAACAACACTATGAAGGGTTATATAAAAGAAGATGGTATTATATCGGCTCTTAAACACGGAACTCTTGCAGTAGGACAAATTGGAATTGCTGAAACATTACAGATACTTATTGGTAAAAATCATACTACCGATGAGGGAATGAAACTTGCTAAGAGAATAGAAGAAACATTCTTAAACGCTTGTAATGAAGCAAAAGAAAAGAAACATAAGCCAAATCTTACAGCTTCACAGATTGCTAAGAAAATGATTGAACTTAGAGGAGACAAAATTACAGAAGAAGAAATTAAGCAAATTGAAGAATACTGTAATGGAAGCGAAATTTGCTAAACTTTTAGAAGTCTATAGAAAATCTCCAAAGGGCTGGAAATTGTGGTTAAAGTATAAGCCAGAAATAAAAGCCCTTTTGAATGAAAAATTTCCTTTTTTAACTGATAAAGAAAGTTTATATTGGTTAGACCACAAACTTCAAGGATATGAACCTTGCCCAGTTTGTGGTAAGCCTTGCAAGACTTTTTTAGGTAGGAATAAGGGATATGCGAAGCACTGTTCATCTAAATGCTCATCATTGGATAAACAAGTTCAGAAGAAAACAGAAAAAACTAATCTTTCTAAATATGGTAAAAAGAATCCAGCTCAATCTGAAACGGTTAAGAGCAAAATGAAAAAGACCACATTAGAGAGATATGGTTCGGAAAATTACTTTTCTTCTAAAGAGGGAAAGAAGAAAATAAAAGAGGTTCTTTTTAACCGTTACAAAGTTGAAAATCCGCAGCAATGTGATATAATAAAAGAAAAAACAAAGAAAACTTTATTAGACAAATATGGAGTTTCTTGTGGTTTCTTAACGGCTAAAAAAATAACTCGTTCAAAAGGTGAAATAGAAGTTTTTGAATTTGTTAAAACTTTAATTCCAGATGCTACAAATTCAGACAGAGAAGCTATTCAGCCTTTTGAATTAGACATTTACATTCCGTCTTTAAAGATTGGAATAGAATACGATGGCGATTATTGGCATTCGCTTCCTAATATGGTCAAAAGAGATAGGTTTAAAGATATGCTTTGCAAAAATAAGCATATAAAACTTATTAGAATTAAAGAAAGCGAGTGGAAGAATAATAAAGAAAATATACAGAAATTTTTGGAGGAAACAATACATGGATGCTAAAGAATTAAAAACACTTTATACAGAAGCTAGGAAACAACTTGAAGAAAAGAAATCTTATCATTTGAATTACGGAGTTTATTTCACTCCTGCTGAGAACTTATGCTATACTGCTATGACTAAGTTTAAAAAGAAATATGGAAACATTAAAGATGTTTCTACACGCTCTTATTTTACAAATAGTATGCACATCCCAGTTTGGGAAGATATTGATGTATTTGATAAGATTGAAAAAGAAGCAGAACTTACAGCATATTCAAACGCTGGTTGTATTACATATATTGAATTGGATTCTGGTGCAAAGAATAATATAGAAGCAGTAGCAGATATTATTTCTAAAGCTATGAAGCAAAATAATCATTCTATTCTTTATTTTGCTATTAACGTTCCAAACGATACTTGCAATTCTTGTGGATATACTGATGAGATTAATGATACTTGCCCTATGTGTGGCTCTACATCTATTTCAAGACTTAGAAGAGTAACTGGCTATTTAACTGGAAATTATACAACAGCTTTTAATGACGGTAAACAAGAAGAAGTAAGAGATAGAAAGAAGCATAAAATTTTTAAGGATAACTAATGAGATATGCTGGGATAATTTATAATAGTATAGCTGATTGTGATAATGGAGTTTCTTTATCGCTTTACTTACAAGGTTGTCCCCACCACTGTAAAGGCTGCCATAACAAGGAAACTTGGGATGAAAATGGCGGCACTGAAATTGAAAGGTCAGTTCTTATAGAGAAGATAAAAAACAATCTCCATAAGAACGATATTAAAAGAAATTTTTCAGTTTTAGGTGGTGAACCTTTAGCACCTTATAACGTAAAAGATACTTTAGAGATAATAAAGGAAATTAAAAAGTATGATAAATCTGTTAAGGTTTATTTGTGGTCTGGATATTATTTAAAAGAAATCCGTAAGATGAAAATTGCCAAAGAAGTTTTGAAATATGTAGATGTTTTGATAGACGGAAGATTTGAACTTGAAAAAAGAGATGTAACTCTAAGTCTTAGAGGAAGTAGTAACCAAAAAATTTACAAAAAGAAAAAAATTTTTTTCTTTGATGTTTTAAAAAAATCTATTTAAAAAAAGTATACTGAAATGAACAGACCTCTTATTCCATTTAAGATAATAATGGAATAAGAGGTAAATTATATGGGTTTAAAAATATCAAGTAGCAATTCTTTTAAAATTCAACCATTAAAGAAAAATGGTTGGATTTTTCAGTTTAGTGCTATACCTGGAAATACATCTGCTCAAGCAGAAGCATTGGCTTTCGTAGCAAAATCAGCTACAGCTCCAAGTATTTCTTTTGGTGATTTATCAACATCTCGTTTGAATGAAACTTTCAATTATGCTGGTAAACACACTTGGAATGAAATACCTTGCACTTTCTACGATTATATTCGTAATTCATCAGCTACAAGCGGCGAACTTTCAGCTGGTGATATTCTTTATAACTGGTCTTGTATGGTTTATAATCCTTTGACTGGTCAGAATGGTTATAAAACACAGTATGCTACATCAGCTACTTTGGCACAGATAGACCCAGCGGGAAACATTATCAGAGCATGGAACTTGTTTGGTATCTTTCCAAAGAGTGTAGATTTTGGTGGACAGCTTGATTATACGCAAGATGCTATATGCGAAATTTCTGCTACTTTCAAGTATGACCTCGCAATTAAAGTGCCTGATAGTAAGACAGCTTCTGAATCTGCTTAATTTATTAATGAAGGTTATTTCTATAACCTTCATTTGACTTTTATCATTTATAAACCTAAGCTTTACTTATGAAGAAACTTACTACAGAAGAATTTATAAGTAAAGCTAAAAAGGTTCATAATAATAAATACGATTACAGTTTAACTGTTTATATTAATACAAAAACAAAAGTAAAAATTATTTGTCCTATTCACGGAGAGTTTGAACAAAATCCTAACGACCATTTGCATAATCATGGTTGTCCAAAATGTTCTTTTGAAAAAAGTGCAGTAAAAAAAAGAAAGACACAAGAAGAATTTATAAGTAAAGCTAAAAAGGTTCATAATAATAAGTATGATTATTCTTTAGTAAATTATAAGAACGCTCATTCTAAAGTAAAAATCATTTGTCCTATTCATGGGATATTTGAACAAAATCCTAACGACCATCTACATAATCACGGATGCTTAAAATGTGCTTTTGAAAAAATTGCAACAAAGAAAAGAAAGCCTCAAGAAGAATTTATAAGTAGAGCTAAAAAAGTTCATAATAATAAGTATGATTATTCTTTAGTAAACTATCTCAATAATAAAGAGAAAGTAAAAATCATTTGTTCTATTCACGGAGAGTTTGAACAATCTCCTTATGAACATCTTGAAGGAAAAGGCTGCCCAGAATGTGGAAAACTTAAAAGAGCAAAGAGCAGAATAAAAAACAAATCAAATAGAACAATGGAAAAACTCAAAAAGCTATATCCCAAATATGATTTCTCAAATAGCAAATATACTAAAGCAATAGAACTTATGGACTTTGTTTGTCCAAAGCATGGAAAACAATCAATGAGACCTAATGATATGCTAAACGGTCATGGATGTCCAAAGTGTGGTGTTGAATTAAGAAATAAAGATAGAAAACTTACAGTAGAAGAAATCAAAAGAAGAAGTATTGAAAATCATGGAGATGTTTGGGATTTCTCTGAAACTGTTTATGGAAATAATAATCTTGAAAGATTAAAAGTTCGGTGCAAAACTTGTGGAAAAATAAACTATAAACCTCCATATAGAATAATTTACGGAAAGTGCGATTACTGTTCTGAAAGCCAAGGAGAAAAAGAGGTAAGATTGTATCTCGAAGAACATGACATAAAATATGAACAAGAGTATTGTTTTCCAGAATGCAAATATATTAGAGAACTTCCGTTTGATTTCTTTCTTCCAGAATTAAATACGGTTATAGAATACCAAGGTGAACAACACTATAAAAAAGTGAAGTTTTTTGATGATAAGAATAGATTTCTAAAAGATGAAATTAAAAGAAAATTTTGTCTTGATAATGGAATTAAAGAATTAGAAATAAAATATGACGAAAGTGTCAAAAAAGTATTAGATAATTTTCTAAGTTAAAAAAGAGGTTTTAGATGGCAGAAAGAACATTCAAAGTTGATTTTGATTATGACAGCAATGGTAAAGAAATATCTTTTATAAATCAGCATAGCCAAGACGAAATAACTTTAGAACCATTAAAAATGGGTGGTATTGTAGTTAAAAAAGCTTATATTGTAGCTGACAAAAAGAATGCAAATAAATCTTTCTTGGTTTACACTTTTAATGACAATAACATCAAAGCTCTTGAAAAAGGTGGAATGCGTGTTGTAAAAATAGATGGAGATACGCCTAGCAAAATACCAGTTTTGTATTTTAAGGGTAGCCCAATTTCCTACAAAGTAAAAACAACAGGCAAAGGACTTAGTGGATTTTTTTCATGGCTTAAAGCTACTGATGCCGAGAGAGAATCAAACTTTGATTTTAATTGCTATTTCCCTTGCTGTTCGTATGAAATAAATAAAACTGGCGACGAATACGATGTTCAGAATATTAAAGAATTTAATATAAATTGGAAAAACTTATGCAATTTCACAAGCTTGTCTATGGCTTTGAAATATGGTGGCTGGGAAGAAAAGCCTACAATAAAAAACATAACTGAAACGAAATATGTAATAAACGAAGATGATGCTGGAGAAACATACGTAAGTAATAATTATCCAAAAGAAGAGGATTTTTATTTAGAAGATAATAGCACAATGGTATCTAAAATGATACAAATGCTTATAAAATACTACCATCATAATGGCTATTCTGGATGGAGTTATAAAAATCTCGAAATGCCAGAAGACAGTGGAAAGTATGAACCTCAGACTTCCATCGAAAATATGAAAATAATAGCACAGCTATGGATTGACTCCGAAGAAGAAATTGGAGCTGCTGAATATAAAAGCGGTTTTGGTAGCGAGGAAAGTTATTTTAAAGCCATAACAGATAAGTGTGTAATTGAAGAAGATAACACTAAATATATAGACTATATTCCAATTTTAAGAGTAAAAGGATATTTTGATGAAAACGGAAACTTTAAATCTGGCGGTCATTATGTATGTTGTAGTGGTATAGTAACAGACGAAAACATGAACGTCAAATATATAAAAATTGACGACCCATGGGGATATTCTCCTTCATCAGAAAATGATTCAAGTGGCTCTACTGGTAGTGATGGAAATAATGTATTATGGAAAGCAAGTGAATTTTATAAAAAATTTATAAATGGAGAAAAGAATGATTCAATCCTTTTTGTAAAGGCTAAAGAAGAAAGAACGAAACAACTTATTTTAACTACTGGGTATGCTGATTATGAGACACAACAGCAACTTGCCGAGCTTAGTAATGTTGAAAATTTTATAGAAAGTTGGTCTTGTATAGAAGGTAATAACTCATCTTATTCAAAAAGCGATAAAGCAAAACAAGGTTTACTAAATATTGACCATTATTATGATTTTCTCTCTGGAATGACACCTTTTGTTGAAGTAGGTTTTAGATATGGTTTTAAACCTAAAGATGAAAAGGCGGACGAAGGTTATCCTTATGATTATAAGCCTTTAATTGGCTATATTAATTCCATAGAACATCCATTCATCAAAAGTCTTAGTGTAGAAGATAATGGAGTTAAAACGGTAACTCTTGAGTTGTTTGATAAATCCTTTGGTTCTTTTCATAATTATTTTTTAAGAAATAATCATTTTACAACAGACGCAGCAACAAATGCAACAACAGGAAAAACAGATGTAAAATTTTCTCTTGAGCAACTTATAAGACTTTCTTTAAGAGATGATATTTTTGAAGACGAAGACCCTTTAAGTGGATTAAAATTTAGCGAGAATGAAGTTTCAGCTCTTGGACAGAATATTGATAAGACTTATCCAATAAGCTATAGTTACAATGGTTCGACTTATTATATTACATTAGGATTTGATTATAACTATGAATCGAATGAAACAAATATTAAGAAAATATTAAAGAAAATATTAAGAAGCAAATAGGAGCAACTGTTTCAGAAGATACATTAAACGACCTTACAAATAAAGTGTATAGTCAATATTCTTCTAAATGCAAATACACTAAAAATAATTTATCAGTTTATAAAGAAGAAGGATATTATAATAACAAATATTCTTCTAAGACAAGTTCTGATAGTAGTGAAGAAGATGAAGAAGTAGCGGAAGCAGAAAATGATTATTTAAAGTTTTCAAAATTAGAAAAAAAAGCTTCATACACAAACTTGATTGTTCGCTTTGGATATGCTGATTATAATATCGCTCTTAATAGTGGGGAAAGAAATAATCAAGAAGCTATAGACTATTATAAAAATACCTATGCAACAGCTAAAAGAACTAACCGTTGGTGGGATGTAACTTATGGTGCTGGTGTATCTTGGACTGTTCTAGCTAATTCTTGGGTTGAGTCAAATGAAAAGAAAACAAAAGAAGAAGGAAAAGATGGACATTCACTAAATAATGATAATGCAAATTATAATACAAATGCAGAAAACTCAACTGCTAATGTTAGTCAAGAGGAGCAATTAGAATCTCAAAATCAAACTACTTCTATGAGTAGAAATATAGAATTAAAGATTTTTGGATATGAAAAAAAATTAACAAGAACTGGTCTTTCTTACACAATTAATGCGGTTGAAACAAAAGAGCAAAGAATTTTATCTCAAAGATTTTTGCAAAGATATACAGAAATAGTTTCTTACCCAGAAGAAGTTTTATATACTTTGATGCATATTTTTAACGAGAATAAAGGAGAAATTGTTGAAACTAGTCCAGTAAGAATTTTGTTTCTGCAAGATAAGTCAGACACAGATTGGGCTGAAAGCGAAAGCAAAAAAAAGAATACAGAACTTGCTTCTAATATTGAATCAGCTTCAAAAGTTCTTTCGCAAGATTATGATTTGTCTTTACTTAAAGAGCAAGAACAAAGCGATGGAACTGCCGTTATCTCTTATAAAGATACTTATAATTCTATTTTGAATGGTGAAGCTGTTTTACCTAAGTATTTAAAAAAAATAACTTTATCTTTAGGAAATGAAAGTTCTTTAAGCAATTATAAGCAAGTAAGAGAAGAACCACCTAAATATAAAAGTATAGGTGCTTTGATGAACGAATTTTGTGCAGCTTGCCCACCTAAAAAACTTCAAATATTAGACCAAAAAAAACACTATGATAAAGAAACTGGTGAAGAAATAGAAATAGATACAGCTAATCAAATGAGTAGACCTTTAAAATGGTTTAGCGTTCAAGATGGTGATGAAATTTATATAATTCTTTATTATAGGAGAGAACTAAAACCAATGTATATAAGAAGTTATGACTGGGGACCAGCTTTGCCTTTTAAAACTTGTGTTACTGATGTGAATATTAAAAACACAAGCGAATTTGCTTTAATGACAGCTGTCAAGAGTTTTAATGCTGACGAATGTAAAACAATAACAAGAATGAAGAAAGAAGATGGAAATAATAAAGGTTTTTCTTCTGTTAGCCAAAGCATTACTAGCGAAGATATTAAAGGAGGAATATCTGTAAATTTATTAGCTACGACAGATGTAGCGTCAAATGCTTATGGAACAGCATTGTCAAGTGGTGTTTATGAAGGAACTATAGAAATGCTTGGAGACCCTTTCTATTTGTTTGATGGTTTAATCCAACCTTGCACATATCCAATTAAATTAAACGTTTATGTGCCAGTAGATGAATGGGAGTGGAAAAATAATAGCGAATTAAGTAGTGTTGTTACGACAAGAGGCAACAATTCTTATTATGGCAATCAAAGACTTGAAGATATGTCTGGATATTATGTTATTAAAAAAATTAATCACTCTATTTCTAATGGAAGTTTCAAGACTACTCTTGAGGTATTAAGTTATCCTAACATAGAAAAGATGATACTTAAAGACCCTAACACTGCTCTTAAAGAGATATAAAATTAAGTTAACTAAGGTGGATATTTATGAGCGATGCAGCAGAGAAAAATATTGAAGATTTAACACAGCAAGAACAAATAGCAAGAAAACTGTCAAAGACACAGCAAGAAATAGAAAAGACTTATAAAAATCAAAATACTCTCGTTTCTAAAATGAAGCAGTCAATGATTGATATTGCTGATGAAGCTAAAAGAGTTTCTACTGTTTTTGTTTCATGGAATATTTTGGAGAATTTGTCCAATCATTTAAAGGGAATGGTGGAGACAGGTAATATTCTTCATAGGACCATGGTAAACGCTGGTAAGTCAGCAGAAGATATAGCCAAGATTAAAAATTCTGTTGCAGACCTTAGAATTAATTTTGGAGCTACAGCAGAAGAAAGTAATAAAGTTGGAGAAATATTATCTAAATTTCAATATGCTGGAAATATAGATGACGCAGCAGAAGCTTCATATCAATTAGCAAGAGGCATGGGCTTAGGTGTAGAGGAAACTACAAGACTTACTGTTCAGTTAGAAAAGGAAGGAAATGTATCAGCTTCTACAGCTAGAGCTATGTATGCTGATGTTATGAAAGTAGCTCAAGCACAGGCTTAACTGCGGAAGGTGCTAAGTCTGTTATAGAACAAACAGTAAAACTTTCAGCTAATATGCGTTTGTTTGGAAAGACAGACCAAGAAATACAAAAAATGAATTCGAGTTTGGCTTCTATGGTTTCAGCTATGGAAAAAGTAGGCATTTCTGCTCAAGAAGCAACATCTTGGATTGATAAGATGTTAGACCCTTCTAAAATAGAAGAAAATATAAAAGCTTATTCTGCTTTAGGCGTTAGTATTACAGACGCTTTAACTGGTGATATAGACCAATCAACGCTTCAAGACGGTTTAAAAGAGTTTGGCGAAAAGGTTAAAAATATGGGTGCTATAGCTGGTAAAGCTTATGCAGAAGCTATGGGTATAGATTTTGGAATGGCAATAAAAGCAGCCGATATGTCTGGAGCTATAGAAGAAACTTTAACACCAGAAGAAACGGCAAGCAATGCATTAAAAGAAAGTGTCGATAATACAAAAACAGCAGTTGAAAAGCTTGGAGATATTTTCAACTCTATGGAAGGAAGAATACAAAAGCTTGGAGTTGGATTTGCTACTATAGCTGTTATTGTTGGCAATGCTATAGGAAAAGTTTTATCAAATGCATTAGCTGATGCTGGAGAAAAGTTTAAAAGTAGTTTTGAAAAAACAGTTGGCGAAACTTCAAAAGAGTCAGGCGATATTTTGTCTAATGGTATAAGTGATGGATTCGTTAAATCTTTGAACCAAAGTTCAAACTATTCTGATAAAAAGTTTAAAGAAATAGCAAATAAAGCTAATGATATTTTAAATCAAGGCATAAAAATACACAGCTTGGAAAAATCATTAGATGAAGCAAACAAACATGGATATTTTACAAAAGCAGAACGTCTTAAAGATGAATTAAAAAAACAAAGAGAAATTTATTTACAGATGAATGAAGATGCTAAAGTAAGAGCAGCAAACGGAAGAATAGGCATGAAAAATGAAAAAGAAATTCTTGAAGTTTTGAAAGCAAAAAAGAAAGAAATATATAACTCAACAGAAGCTGTTAAGAATGCGTTACAGCTTAATGAAAAAGAAAGAGATGATTTGGAACATAAAATAGCTTCTCTTAGAACCACTGTTAAAATAATGCAAACGAATAGCAATCTTTCAATAAAAGAGTTAGAGTATTTAGCAGAAAGCAGAAAAGAATTAGAAAAGAGCGAAGATGCTTTGGGAAAAAATATTAGCGAAGCCAAAAAGTTAGATAATGCTTTCGCTAATCAAAATGTTCAACTTCATAGTGTTAATGATTATATCAACACAATGGGAAAGAGCTTAGATAAAATAAGCAAAGAAAAGAAAATTAAAGTTGAAGCTACTTTAGACGCTGATAATCTTCAAAAAGTCGCAATAATAGAAGGAAGAACAATGGGAGAGAGTTTTGCTTATGGTGCTTCAAAAATAGCTAAATCAGTTACGAACATAGGTAATGGGTTTGCTAATAATGTTACTTCTAAAATTTCTAAAATGAGAACAGGGCTTAACGATTGGCTAGAAGGCTCTGTAAGTCCTGTTGCAAAGCTTATTAATACTGGAAAAGGCTTCTTAACTGGAGTTAAGACTGTATTGGAAGAAATAAATAAGAAGAAGGAAGACGGTAAATCGGGAAAAGGCGAATCATCTGATGAAAAAAAGAATGGCGGCTTCTTAGGAAAAACTGCTAAATTCTTAGGAATTTTTTCTTTAATAGCTGGCTTTCTTGGAAGTCTTTTGAGAAAGTCTCCAAAAATACAAAAGATGATGGAAAAAGTTTCTAAAGTATTTGAGTCTGTTTTAATGCCAGTATTGGATATTTTTGCAGATGCTTTTGAAGAACTTTTGCCTACGATTGCCCAAACGCTTACAGACCTTTCTCCTTTGCTTCAAATTTTGGCTAAAGTAGTATTGTTTGCAGTAAATCTTCTCTTAGTTCCAATAAAATTTGCTGCTAGCTTGCTTAGTGGATTATCTAAACTTTTAGGTAAAATATTCCATATAGAAACTAAGTTAGCTAAATCTGTAGACGATAATACAGAGGCTACAACAGAATTGAATAAACCTAAAGCAGAACAATTAAGCGTAAAAAACGATACTTTAATGGTTGCAAAAGGATTTACTGGAGCTGACCAACAGACTTCTGCTATTGGTAATAATAGTTCTACTTCTTTTGTTTCTAATGAGGATAGCGTTTCTAAGAGAATGAACAATGCTGTTAGACCAGCAGAAAAAGCAGAAAACAATTCTAATGCTGAGTTAGAGCAATTAAGACTCGAAACAAGCGAACTTAAAAAAGCTACTTTAAACATTTACGAAATGGAAAAGAAGCGAATTGAGAGAGAAGAAGAAGAAAATAAGAAAAAGTTAAAGAATGAAGCAAAAGAAGCTGATAGTATGAAGGACTTGATGAAAGACATATACAATACTTTAAACAGTTGGTCAAGAAATATTAAATATAATCCAGGCTTTGGTAATTGATAGAGGTTATTAATGGCAGACAAAGACGAAGAAAGAAAAAAGTTTAAAACAACATGGAATATAGACCACGAAACTAATGAAATAGATGATGATAATTATAATGGTGCTATAAAATCTAATGTTGGTTCTCAAGATGACCCAACAATAGAAGATTGGTATGACTTAATTAATAGTGGTGTGGGTGGATATGGCGACATGCTAACTAACACCCTTACCTCTATGGCTACTACATCTGTTTCAGATATTTTTACTAATCTTTTAACTAATGCCGTTTCTGATGAAGATGTAGATAGTGAAAGACCTAGTGGAACAGCACTAGATAAAAGGTTTGACGATTGGCTTGTTAAAGCAAAATCTTATAATTACAAAAACGTAAAGCTTACATCTACAAGAGGTTTATACGGAGCAAACCATACTGTATTAGGTGGAGTTATAGGTTTGCTAACTGGTGCTGTAGGGCATACAGCACTTTCAAACTTTATAGACGATGCTGTTGTTAGCAATTTACCTACAAACGATTCATCTGTAGGCACTCTTTTAACAAATGCTTTGGGTGCTGGAATCCTTGAAGAACTTACTGATACTTTAAGTGCTTGGAACGAAAAAGGAATTACACTTACAGAACTCGCACTTTTAGTTGCTTCAAACTATTATAATATGTATGAATCAAGACCAGGAAGGCAAGTTAGAAATGCTCATAATATGTATAATTTCGTTGTCAGAGGAGATAGCGAAAGCAAATTAGGAACAACTGGAACAGAAAACGAGACAAGTAAATCAGGAACGGATTCTACTGCTGTTTCTTTAGGTTTATCTACAAGCACAACTTCGTCAGCTTGGAAAACCATAAGTAGTGCTATTAGTGGTGGATGGCTTTCAAATTTAAGTAGTTCTGCTTCAAGTGATGAGGATGGAGAAAGCGAAACTATAATTATAGCTAACGAAAAAGATGATTATTCACAACCTATAGGCGAAGCAATATCGGGTGAAAGACCTAAAATAAATGGAATATCTTATATAGGTATTCAATCTGTAGGTTTAGAAGATTATGTCAAAAAACAAACTATTGGAAATAATAATTTAGGTGTTGACGAAGATACAGCTATTTATTCAACAGTTGTCGAAAGGTTAAATTCTTATAAAAAAATGGGATTTTTATATATAGAACCTTTTCTTAGTGGTAATGATGGTATACAACAACCTTTTGAAATACCTTTTGAATTTAACCCAAAATTTGGAAGCGATACTCTTGAAGCAAAATATAATGTGGAAGAACTCATGAGTAGATTCTTGTCTTTAAGAACTTATACTGGAACTGACGCTGGAACTCTTACAATAGAAGCTACTTATTTGGCTTTAAGCCCTAATGATGATTCTGATTCTAATATAAATTCCAATAACTATTTTGAATGGATGAAAACTTGGACACCTAAATTTATTGGTCAAATAGAACAAGCTTATAGAAGTTTAGTATTTCCATATTTAGATAGTAGTAGTCAAAAATTTATTAGACCACCTATTATACGTATTTATCCATCAGTAGATATGAGCGATAACCCTTCACTTGGGGATATTGATGACAAAAATAAACCTATTTATACTACAGTAGGTAATTTATACACTTACCCTTTAGAAGGTGGGAGTGCTACAAATGATAAGTATGAACCTATACATGTTACTGGAAGTTTGGATGGTTTTAGAAACATGAAAAGATATATAGTAACAAATGTTGATATATCTAATATAAGTGAAGATGATTGGGGAAATAACTATTATGCTACAAATTATAGTGGTAGTAGCACTGATACTAGTGGTAGCGAAACAACCAAAAACTTTGCTTTAATACAAAGAAGGGGTTTTAAAGTAACATTAACATTGGCTGAAACAACTAAAAACTTTTTGGATATTATTCCAAGCTTTTCACATTATAGAGCCGCTTCAAGAAGCGTCTTCTCTTATGGTAATACCGAAGCAAATGAGGTTGACTCTACTAACGATGATACTTTACCCGAAGATAAAAATTTAGATTTTTGTAGCGACGAACTAAATGTCGAAGGCTCAAATTTTTTAGCGTTTATTTATAATATATAATGGAGATTGGGAATGAGTAAAAATTTTACAGATAGCTTAAAAAATTGTGCATTAGATAAATTAGACAATCTTAGAAAATCAATAGTAACAACAACAGAAGACGCATCAGAATATATTAAAGATGTTAAAGGCAATATAGAAAATAGATTTAATGCTATTCTGACTGATTTAGAAACAGCAAGAGAAAAAAATAAAAAAAGTTTTAAAACTTTCTTATCAGAACTTTCAAGTTTATATAAAAAAATAGAAGATACGGAAATTTCAAGTGAAAGTGGTTTGAAAAAATTTTATGAAAATTATAAAAGCTTTTACGAAAAATATGAAAGTTTTATATCTACTGATACTGCTGAACTAATAAATAGTGATTATAAAAATTATCCTTCTTTGGAAAAATATCTAGTTCATCAAAACTATCTTATCACGAATACTGTTGATAATGGTAAGATTAGTATCGCAGAAAGCAACGATGAAATAACTGCTTATATATCAAAAGAAAACATAGATAGTTTCGATGCTGATGCTGATGATAGTAATAGTGGTAAAATAAGCGATGGTGATGTTACAGTAAATGGAACGTATGATGGCAGTTCTTATAGTTACGAAAGTAACAAAAGCAATATTTGCCAAATTGAATATCCTTTGGCTGTTTATAGTGCTTTAGTAAATTATTATAATAATTTACAAAAAAATAAAAAAGCAGAAGCAGACGAATTATGTAACGAAATAAAAAGCAACATTATAAGTAAATTGGTTTTGTTAAATAAAGATTATACAGCTTTTAAAGAAAAAATAAATTA
>Ga0247609_10001102_pt1 | contig 33627 bp, 56 predicted proteins | sample 172DNAGHGlowgp2_FD_193487 | JGI IMG/M metagenome (GOLD analysis project Ga0247609, IMG submission 193487) | Sheep rumen microbial communities from Palmerston North, Manawatu-Wanganui, New Zealand - 1728 DNA GHGlow gp2 | ecosystem: Host-associated > Mammals > Digestive system > Stomach > Rumen ... | reverse complement strand
GCTTCTATGCGCTTTGCTTCTCTTATTTGCGCTTTGTTTGCGGCAACATCGTTCTTTTCCTTGTTGTACATCTTTGTAGCAATGTACTGCAAGCCCGCAACCTGACCAAGGTCTAAGCGTTGTCCTCTAACAGACTCTAATTGTCTTCTGGTATATGTAATAGCCATCGCAGGAGAAAAGCCGGCACCCCTAGCGGCGCCAACCATCTTCTCTACGCTTCCAAACCCGTGACGTTTGGCAAGGTTGTTTAACTTCTTGCTTATGCCGTCAAGCTCTTGCTGAGCCGCAGCATCAAGGTAAACACTTCCTACGTTTAAATCAGCATCTATTTGAATTGCACCAGAACGTGGCATTATTTATCCTTTAGTCGCCGCTTTATCTCTTCAGATATAGTGTCCTGGTAATCTATAATATCATTTAACACAAAAACATCATATAGATTCACAGTCCCGTTCACTAAATCAGAATAAGATATATATCCTTTAGAGACTGGTCCGAACAAAAACCAATCCGCGTTTGCCGGGGGCTCCACAAACTTAGTTACTTGCTCGATGAGCCTGTCTGATTTAGTTTTTCCTCCATATACCCGTCTACTACTTTTGTCCCCGATAGGTATAAAGGGAGTAAAATCCAATCTATATAATTTCGTTTAAGCAATTCCAGTTCTTCATATTCCAACTGCTCCAACTGGACGTCTTGCTTATTCTTTTGCGCATTAAGGCATATCCCCTTTAACAATTCTACTTCAGTGTCAAAGTCGAACTCATTAAGCATATGTTTGCGCATTAAGTTTATTATTCTCTTTTGTTCCATAACAGAACGCGGTCTTGTTAACAACCAATGCGCCCCGCCAAGAGTATAAGAATAATATCCCGGCACACTGTTTGCTTCTTGGGAACGCTTAATAAACTTTTCCAAGAAGGCTTCGTACTTTTCCCGAAGGGTCAGTACTATTTTCTTTTTTTCTTTGCTCATTTCTGCTTCCTTTATATCCCGAGGGGCGTCAGGGATACAGAACGCCCCAAAGGAAACTCATTTTGACTACGGATTGTCTGGGTCTACATTAACGCTAGAAACGCCGTTGTAGTTATCAACAGAACCAGCGTAAGTAATGCTTCCACCACGGTCTTGCATCGCTTCTGGAGCGTATGAGTTAGACCAAGGATTGTATGCACCAGATTTATATTCCGCGCCCGATGTTTTGAATGTTACTTCAAAGTCGCCGTTTGCGCCAGCACCGAATTCAACGCCCGCAAAGTTTTGTAACACAGCCTGAGGTGCGTACAATGTTTCGTTAAGGTCGTCGATATCGCCGTTAGGACCAAAGTTACGATTGCGTAACAACAACGAGCACATTGTTATGTGTCCGTTCAACACTTCTTGAATGAAGTATGTTACTTTTGCATAATCATAAGAATGACGCAAGAAACGGATAGTAACAGTCCAGTTCTTAACTTTGTAGGACTTGTTAAACAAAGCCTGTCCTGTAGAACCTTCTACGAATTCATAAACGTTACCATCGTTGCCCGGTTGTGCTGTAATAACAACATCATTTGGACCTAATTGTGATGCTTCTAAAGTACCCATTGGAGTGCGGACAGAAAAATCCACCAAACCAATATCGTTAAATGCTCCATTAAATTCTGCCATTTTCTACTCCTTATTTTTTCAAGTTATTTCCAATGACAACTTTCTTACAAGAGCCAGTCAACAATGCTTTGCACACAATGCTGTCCCACAAGCCTGTCGCTTTGTTGGTACCCGTCGGAGTCGGGATGGAGATTTTGTAACCCGAGTCGCCAAACGATTCGCCATCTTGTGAAACACCGCCACCGATAACACCGGCAGCATTCAAGCGGTCAAACGCAGCACTGATAACATTGTACAAACGTTTTGCACCGTTGATGTTCATTGGTAACTTATGAACAGAGGTCAACAAGTCATATACATTGTATGTAATTGTGTAGTTCAAGAAGTCTGCAGCAATGTATTCGTCGATGTTGTCGCCCGAACCACAAGTGCCAGTCTGGAAACATACACGGCCTGTTTCGCCCAATGTGATATATGCATTTCCGTTCTTGGAAGCCAAGTTTTCCCACGCTTCATTTACTTCTACTGTAGCAGCAGTAAACGCAACCGCTTCAACACCCGGAATAATTTTGTATGCCAAGTTACCCAATGGGCTAGATGCTGTAATGCGTGATACCGCAAAGAAAGAAGCAGCAGCGACGTTTGGATATTGGTCTGCTTTCGCAACATCTGTCCAAAACGCAGCAGCGCGTGTTAAGTTGTTATTAAACAAATACGCTGTAATAGAAGAACTATCTTCTGAGTTGTCTTTGTTAATAGCGTCACTTGATGTATCCAATAAGAACAAGTAGTGTGGGATAGTAGCCGCTTCGTTTGCAGATGCTGCAACCGGTGCATAAGACACCAAAGCGTTATCCAACGCTATCATATAATAATCGCCAGCAGCCAACAGAGAATTAAATCCATCTAAGAATTCAGTTTGAGTGCTTGCGCCTATTGTCGCAACATAAACCGTACTCGAAGGTTTTACACCATTGAATCCACCGCCCCAGAACTTTGTAGCCATCTTTGCAGCAGCGCTATTTGAGCCTTCTGCTATAATCAAAGAGTCCAAATCTGTATACGATGAAACAACCGTAGAGGCGCCGTCTTCTCCTTTCTGCACAAACAAGATATTACGAAAGTCTCTACGACCCAATGGAGTAGGCGACACTGACGTTGAAACGTCAATAAACTTTTTAATGTTTATGATATTAGCCATATCTTTTTACTCCTATCTAGTAGTCTGCACAGTAAACTGAACACTATTATCCACATCGGGAATGTCTTCAGGCGTATGTACAAACATTTCTTTATCGTTGTTAGAAACAACATCTCGCCAGTTAAATTGAACCTCTATTTGGATTCTTTCTGTCCAAGCGCCGTTCTCTAACATCGACAGGTTCTTTGCCTTAGAAATGCTCTCTATGCCAAGACGCCTACCGTTACTGCTTACAAAATCATTATACCTCTGATTTTGCAAATTTGCAACAAGCAAACGACTTGCATCGAACGCGTCTCCTAGGTTTTTTGAAAGCACAGTGATTACACACCGCGCTGTTCGAAGCTCTAATATTTCCTCTTCCCCAAATGAATTAACGTACGAAGAAGAACGATAACGATTGGTGCGCCAGTTATCAAAATTGTCTAATCTAAATTGTATCAAAGTATTAGACTCTGGCATTGCTAACTTGTTTTGGCGTTCAACAAGACAACGCTTTGTTTCGTCGCTAGAAAACCCAAGCGTTTCCCATTGGTTGCCTATCATATAGACAAACATATTTGCCAAGTACTTTTCAATGTCTTTATATCTAAACATAGCATTAGTCCGGGTTTATGTTTGTTTCATTAAAGCGCGACAAGGTTACTTCATAATACCCTTGTTGGCTTGGCATACCTTCGTCCCACACCCAAGGCAAAACACGACGCACATACCAATCTTTGTTGTTGAAGTGCACCATAACGGTTTCCCCACTTTTACTTGGCATAGGAATCTTTTTAAGTGTAAATATCGTCAAGAATTCGTTCGTACCGTAGTCTGCAAAACCCATTAGTTGTGCTTCGTCTGGGGACAATGGCTGACAAGACTTTGCCGCCGTAAACGTTTTCTTTTGTGTTGTAAATTCGCCAAAGCCATCCATATAAACTGTCGTAGTAACAGTAATCTTAACTGTTCCTGCGCCTATCAAATCATCGCCTATGGCATCCATAAAGAAACTCATTTTTTGCCTTTTGCTTTGATACGAATCTTCTTTTTAATAACTTCTTCTATTATAGCAAGTTTTATTTGGTCTTGCTTGAATCTTGGTACACCTACGCTTATACGCGGTGTCATCTTTGTGTAGAACGAGTCTTCAGTAAGAACATCCTCGTTGTCAAAGCCTATGGTTACTTTAACGGTTCCGGCAATTCTTCCCATTACTCTATCCACCCTTCTATAGACTTAAACGCCTCCATTGTCCACACCAATGGTTTGTTGAAGCCCTTCTTGTACACTGTAGATTCATTGTTTGGCTCCATCAACCCGTTAGCAATAAAGTCTGTTTGGTTTTTTGCCATTTGTAGTGCAAGCGTTCTCATAACCGCCGCTCCTCCACTACCATAACTCGCTTTTCCAAACAATCTCCCAGACTCTACACGTTCGGTTTTTATTTCGTCTCTTGTTCCTGCGAACTTGACGTCTCTCCTTACGTGCATAGGCGTTGACGAACTTATCATACCGCTTATTGCTTTGCGAAGCGCTTTGTCGTATTGTGACATAAAGTGTTCGCCAGTATGGTCGTCTCCGTGTGCTGCATCCAACCAAGGTCTAGCGGGTAAGTTTGGCCCACCATAATGGTTGATTGCCATCCGCATTGCTACTGGTCTATTGTTGCGTATTCCAGCGCAAGCAGATGTTTGTTCGAACGCTAACAACTTGTCAAATATATGCTGTTGAACGTGAACAGATATTTGTTTTTCGTATGGCTTCATTATTCTGCACTCACTCTTCCACGAAGCACCAAAACGTTGCCGCGTAGATATGGGAGTAACAAGTTGAACGCCTTGATGCCATACATATTCCTTGAGAAGAATTCGTATGCAGGATGCTTGCTGTAAAGCGTGCTTTCCATATATGATACAGACATCTTCCCTACTGTACGAGAACGAACTGGACCAGAAGAAGAATTGCTATTAAGCCCAGCATTAGCCATTTGACGGTCGTACGCCAAAAAGAACGCTGTTAAGTATAACGCTATGATTTTGCGCTTTTCTTCGTTAGGAACTAAACTTGCATTAAATTTAAACATCGCTTCGCCCATAGCTCTTTCGATGTCGCTATCTAATATCCAGTCTACTTCTTCGTCCTCTTGTAATTCCCAGGCTTTTTGTTCTATTGGTGTGTCGGTATATATATCTGTTAACCCATATGCGTTGTCGTCTATTGTAGACTGATAAACGCCAAGACGGTAATTAACCATACCGATAACCTTATCTCCTTCGGAATACACTATTGGCTGTTTCCAAACTCTATAATCAGGAAAACGTTCCAAAAGTTCTTCTTCAGTAAGTTCGTCCCAGAAATCTTCATCTGTTGGCAGTTCTGTAGTTGTTTCTTTTGGAGTATAAAACTTACCGTTATAACCAACGACATCGCCAACTTCGTATTCGCTTCCTTCCACATATACAGTAGATGCAACATACCATTCTGGGTCTTCTGGGTCTATATTCGCCGGAGACGTTACGTTTCTACTCATAGTAGACTGATAAAACACACCGTCATATAAACAATACTCACCGGCATCAAACGCGGTTCTTACCCAAGTTGGATATGGCTGAAATTCAAAGCCATTGTCTTTACAGAAATAGGCTTTAAAATCTTCTACTGTAATAGGAAGTATAGAGCTCATTATTTCTTCGCTTTCTTTTTTGATTTTTCTTCAGAAACAGGTTCTTTAACTGGTTCTGCTTTTGGTTCTGCTTTCTTTGCTTCTTCAACGCGTTCCAATTTGAAGAAAGAACCCAACATTTTAAATTCTTCTTCTGTTATTTCAATTGTTTCGTTTACAGGAACAACAAAGTTGCCGCTAGAAACCATAATATGAATTTTTGATTTACTTACGTTCTTCGCTATCATAATTGTCTCCTAAAGAAATGGGCGGGGCTTTTGGTTCCCCGCCCTAAGGACTTCTTACTTAAGCCACATCGGTGTTAGTGAAGTACATTACTTCTTTTGGACGTACTAACACAACATCAGACACACGTGAGTATGCTGTGTTTTGATAGTTGAAACCGTCAACCGAAGCACCTTCTACAACACTGTAGGAGATTGGCATATAAGCACGCAATGTATCGAAGTCTTTACGATACAAGACATACTTGTTGTTTGTGCCATCGTTTTCAGCAGCATTGCAGTATGCCAAAGGCAAGATTTCAGCATCAGCACCACACATTTGTTTGAAGGATTCTGTCAAACGTTCCAGTTTAGATTTCAATGGATACGTTTCGTCTGCAGCCTTTGCTAATCCTAAATAGTCTGTATATGGAATCACAAAACGATTCGGCATAGCAGTATATTTAGTGTTGCTAGCAAATGTTGAGAAGATAGAGCCCAAGAAAGTTTGCCATTCTGAAACAGTCATATTTTTCATTTGTTTTGGAATAGCAGTTGTATTTGCTGTAACGCCAGACAAATTCAACAAACCTTCGTGGCGGTCTGTACCCTTCAACAACACACGTTGTAAATACAAGTCGTGTGAACGTTTACGTGCGCGTTCTTTTTCTAACACAACGTTCCAAACACCTGTTTGTTGTGCTTGACGGATTTCTAACAATGAGTAAGAAACCATCTTTACCAAAGAACGGATACGAACCGTAAATGGTTCCAAGCCGATTGCAACTTGCGCTTTGCGAGCGTTGTCGCCCAAGATGTCAGCTTCCCAAGAATCGTCAGCTGCATCCAATTGCAAGTTTTTAAACGCTGTTATTGCGTCAGCATATCCACCTGTATCGCGTGCAATATCAATAAATTTATCAACGTCAACAGTATAGAATTTCTGTTGTGCGATACGTGCTTCCAACGCAGTTAACAATGTGATATCGATATCGCCAAAACCAGATTCGTTAACCAAGTTTTGTGCTTTATCAATTGCTGCTTGTTCTGCTTCGTTAAACAAGATTTCAACCCCGTCTACGATATAACTTTTGTCATTTTTATTAACTAATGCCATCTGTTACTCCTTAAGCCAAAGGTTGTTTAACAACTTCGATACGGATTAAAGAACCGTCTGCATTTGCAGCACTGTCTTCGACAGCCAAACCGATTGGGTCGCCCAAGCCTGTGCCTGTAGCAGAAACGCCACCGTCTGTTTCGTCGATATATACAGCTGTGCCAGCAGTGATTGCTTCATCTGTAATCATTTGCATAACGCCACCATCGCGCAATACACGGATGTATTGGCCAGCAGTTGCTTTTGTACGTTTTGTGTCCCAAATCATAAAGCCATATACTGCATCGCCTTTTGCTGCGGCTTTAACAGTAATAACGCCTTTAGGACTAGAGACTAATTTGACAGGGTCACCAGCATAGATGCTGCCAGCTTCCTCGTCGTCAATACGAACTTCCATAATCTGCGCATTCAAACCCCAGTCGGCCAATTGTCCACGGACAGTGGAGATAGCAAACTGGTTTAATTCAGCAGACAAGAAATTTGTCTTTACTATAGCCATCTATTTGCTCCTTATTTTTTGTTTCCATCCAGAGTGGAAAGTACCACTTTGACAACTTCCTCAGGGTCTTTCTCCAGTGAATTTGCCAGAGTTTCTTTAAGGCCTTCATCGGTGCCTTCTGGTTCAGCACCCTTAGCATCGATTGCTTCTTTTGCTTCGGCCAATTCTTTTTCAGCAGCCTCTTTTTCGGCTTTAATCGCTTCGACTTCAGCCTTTGCTGCATCCAATTGCTGTTTTACAGATTCTAATTCTTCTGCAACTTTAACGCCTTCGTTAACCAAAATCATCATTTCTTCGATGGTTTTTTCGCCAGCGTCAGTGTTAAACAGAACATCTGGTTCAACGGCAACCTGTTCTTTTTTTGTTCCAAACAGTCCCATTTTTTCTACCTTTTCGTTTACTAGTATTGTTTCGCCAAAGACGTTATTGTCATCGTCTGAGTTTTCCCATACATCAGTATCATTATACCTCGGTTTTTTTACTAATGCAAGCTCCAACATTTCTCCACCAACAACAACGCGGTCATAGTTAATTCCATTGCGTCTCTTTTCTGCTGTTTCGGAGTACACAGGACGATACGTACAACTCACGTATCTGGTTTTTCCGTCGTCATACGACTTCAATGCGTCTTCTTTAAAGATGACAAAGTCTGCGTACCATATGTTGCCATCGTCACTTCCGTGAACGTTAACAACGTAGCCAACAGCCTTCTTAAGCATTTCTTCGTATGTCATTTCCCCAACGTGGCCCAGCACTACCGGGCAGCCCTTTAACGAATACGCTAAAGACGGCAGGCATTCAGGTTCTACGAAAACCTTAAAGCCATTGTAGCCTGCAGGGCCGGACTCTATAAACTTAGCAGTAAACGTCCTACCCTTTGGGAAATTCTTTTCTTCCATCTTAGGAACAGTAAGTTCCCGATTAAAATATGTTGTCATTATTTACCTCCGCCACCGAACCCAGGCTTGAACACTTGTTTTGCCAATGGGTCTGGTATAAATTCAGGCTTGTAGGATACAGTCATATTCAACAAGTTCTTGTCGTTAACAGCCTGTGTCCATTCATAGTTAGATATACGGCCCCAAATGTTTGCTTCGTTCAAGTTAGCCAAATCTAACGTCTTCATCTTTGCTTCGTCGTACTTGCTCATACGTTCAAGTTCTGGCCATTCAAAATCCCAGTCTAAGGTCTTTTCCAAAACCTTACGACCAACAACTTCAAGCATACGAATCATATTTGGTTCGCAAGGAAAACGAATTTCTGCTTCAACCATATCGTTGTAAGTTGCCCTGTCAGCGTCGCCAGAGTTGAACCCAGCAGGTGTCATACCAAACAACTTTGTAATTTGGATACGTGTGTCCGCAGCCATATCTATACGCGCATCTTCTTTCAATTCTGCCAATCCGGAGAAATGAATTTGCTTTTGTGCATAATCGTCCGTAGTATCAAGAACTAACGCTTTCATATAGTTCTTAATCATTTGCGCATAAGCCAAACGTTTCTTAACCGCTTCTGTTGAATCTTCTTCCAACATACTGTCGTTAAGTTCGTTCAACTTGTAGATATCCATCTTTGCTTCGTCTAACAGTTCGTAGATGACGTTTTCGTTCTTTATGTTCTTGTTAAGCGTACGAACAAAAGATTCAAGAACCGAAAGACCCCAACCGCGCCCAACAGCACGAAACATAGAAGGTATTTCTTTCCCTTTGAACAATAACACACGCGAACGGTGTATTCTGTGGCCCATAAGGAAGAACGGCGCTTCTGCCATCCAGTCTATTGTGCCAAGCATAGTATTTGTTTGTGAACCAGACAATTCCCAGTTATCTGCAACATAGAAGTCAAGGTTTGTGTATTTGTTTATACGTTCCAAGTTCAATGGGGATTCTGGATTACGTCCGTCCATTATAACAATACCCGAACCGCCGAACAAACGCATCCATATTAACGCCTGCTGAAATTTTTGCCAAATCTGTTCGCGGCGCAAATATGCCATAACCCGCGCTTCTTCTTCCTTTGTTATTTCACGACGGAAGTTTTCTTCAGAAGCGGTTTGGCGTTCGACGTCTTTCTGGAATTGTTCTCTTTCCCATTGTTTACGACGTTCCATATATTCTTTGTCAATGTCGTATTGGTCTTTTTCGGCATCTGGAGCTTTCTTTTTTTGGTCGTCGTCTTCGTTTGTGAAAAACTTAAGCCATTTCTTTTTGTCGTAAGGGTTTTCGTCAAATATGTCTTTTTCGAACCCACGAACCTTTATTTCGCCACGAAAGGCGTCCAGCACCGGAACTTCTATAGACGCTTGGACAATTCCGTATTGTGAATACAACAACGACAACAATGTACGATTAAGGGTTATGAACGACCCGCGCACATTGTTCATAAGCATATCTATTTCGTTCACAGAATTAGGCGTTGGTCTTAGAATAGGGGAACCCTGTGGAACAACACCCGAAGCAATAGAACCAGCAAGTTGTGCCATTGAATTGCTTAAAACATTCATATCTGGTTTCTTCTTTGTCATCTTATTCTCGACATAAAACAGTTAGGGAGCCTTGTCCCGATTTATTTATACTATATCACACTTATTGACATTTTGCAAGTTGTTATGATATAATGCAAACTATGGAAGTTAGTAACGTATGTTTTGTTGTTATGAAAGACGGAGAATATCTCAATAAATGGGAGATTTATACCGTCAAGTCAAACCCTTCTAGAGGAGGAAAATCATACACGTTCTATTACTTCAATACAAAGGAGGATGCTGAAACAGCTCGTATGTATTTGATGCACAAGGAGTGCGAAAGGATTTCTAAGAGCAACATTGGTCGCAAATACACATACAACAAAGAGATTCTAGAGTGGCAACAATTACTAGAGTCTTTAAACGTAAAAGAGCTTGAAGCGAAGTGGGGCAAATTAAAATACACAACAATAAAGAAGGAAATCAAATGTATGATTTAGTTAAAGAATATATATCCTGTTTGTTATGCTTAGAAATGACTTGTAAAGACGGCCACTATCAAGCAAAAGGCGTAAACTTTAGACAACTACACGAATTGTTTGACACAATCATAGAAGGCGTAGACGATGCGCCATTAAGTGATATGCGTGACAACATTCAAGAAATATTCTTCTTAGGCAGAGGAAAAGACGCTATGTCCGGAAAGGAAATTGCCGATAAGGCGTCCGAATGGATGAAGGCGCCAGGAACCACAAACGAAGAATTGGTAAAGAACGTAAAGGACTGCTTGGAATGTGCATTAGACACGCTTGCGAAGATATTGCAATCTGATATATCTCAGGGCGAAAATGACTTGTTTAGCGGTCAAGGTAGAGAACTCCAACATCGACTCGGGTTTTTGAATAGAACTCTAGCCTAAAAGAATATCCCCGGGTCTTCTCCCGGGGTTTCTCTTTAGAAGAAAAGAAAAAGTGGAGTAAAAAGAAAAGAAGAGTATTATATTATTATATATATAATATATATTTATATTACTCAGGAATAGAAAGAATATAAATATTCTTTCTTTATTTCTTTTGGTACTTTTCTTTTTTCTTTAGTCTGAATCTATGCTTACATCCACATAGTCTTCTGATGACTTCAGAAAAGCATAACTTATACCAACTATTTCCTTGATAGAATCATTCGGTATTAGACCTTTAATCTGCAATGCGTCAAAAAACGCTTTAGAAAAGCCTGCAGATAGGTTATCTGGGTCCTTCCTAGTACTTGTAGCCAGAACGAAAGAAAAACGCGCAGGCGTCGAAATTTGAACGTTTGGCAGTTGTTTCAATATTGCTTCTGTGGATTGCTTCTTAAGTTTGGCACCAATAGCCCAATGTCGACGGTCGGCATTAACTATCTCGTTCATCCCCGGAAACTTTCCCCATATTCTGAATTGCATCTAAATACTCCTGAGGCGTAATGCGCTGGTAGTGATAGTATTTCTTATTAAGCATTTCGTGCTTACACTGAGTTAGATAGAAGAATTCATCGTCTTCGCCTATCCATATACCGTATTGAACCTTATCTGCCGTTTCTTGGCGCTTTTTATACTTAACACAAAAAACACTATCAAGTTCTATCATTTTACCACCTTATAAGTCTTTCCGTCGTATATGTATGTTTGACCACATTTGCTTGCTTCGCGGAACGGAACGCCTAAAGAGATGTGTATCCAAGTCTTTCCACCGACGGTTTCCAGTATCAACTGTCCATATGGTACACCACTCTTACGTATCTTGTCAAACGCTTCTTTAACAGAAATCTTGGTTGGCGTTAAGTCAGCCGCTTCACAAAGACAGTGCTGAGACTTTGCGTTTCCACCAACCTTTTTATTAAGTTCTGGACACCTACAACCCGAATTCACTATTAAAGGCCCGCAAATGGCTCTACACGGCTCTAATATGTATTTGGCTAGTGTCTGTAGTTTACAGATATTTTCGCGTGCGTAGGTGGCGTTTTTGGCCTTTAAATCGCTATGCGAAGTGTTAGATAGTTCTTCTAATGTAAAATGTTCTGATAAATTCATCTATTAACTCCTTTTTATGGCTTCGTGCCATTCTAGTTCCCCGGTACACAGTTTATAGTTGATAACACGTCTATTTTTGACCCCAGAATAGTATTTTGGGTTAATAGAGTCCATTTTTCCTATCTTTTCACAGTCTATACGCCCCTGAGTTAAAAATCTATCTACTGAGCCGCCTTTGTTATAAAGAGTGTCTGCTAGAGCCACATATTGACCTTTGGAGCTAACATATTTAGTCAAAAGAGGGATATTCTTGTCCCAATAGTCATCAAATCGCTTTGTGGCTTCTTTTTCTGTTATCTTCTCTCCTTGATAGGAAATAGTGCCATAGCCTATAGAGAATCTTGTATTATCTCTATACGCTTCTAGTCTTAGTTGTTCCCAACCTTTTGTGTATTCTTTTGCTTCTAGTGTGTAATTGTTCCCCCCGACAGGGGTAGTTCGAGGAATAACCTCGCCTGCGCTGGTAACAAGGAGGCCGAGTACAAACCCAACAACCAATGCTGCCGCTGCTATAAATGTTCTCATATAAGTCCTTTCTTTAAATTGAACTTAAGCAGATGATATCAAAAAAAACTGCTAATGTCAAATGAAGATAGAACTGGTAGACCCAGAGAATGCAATCTGGCAGGCGTCAGCCAAATTATCCAAAATATCGTCGCGTGGATTCTTTTCATTAGGATTATAGTTTATCATTTCTGCATATACCTCTGCAAGGTATGGGTCTGTCTTCTTAAACCATACCCTACCTGCTTCGCACCATATAGCAGAGTCTTCAATACGTACACGCTTTGACTTCTTTGCGCCACGCTTTACTTCAACAACGGCCATCTTCGGTTCTTCCCTTTTTAACTCTTGTATTAGGGAGATACCAGATAGCGTGTTTTCGATGTACACCCTTCGGCACTTCTTATAGGCTGTATTGCATTGAGCAAAGAATTCCAGCAAAAACTTCTTAACTTCATAGGATTCCCACCGCCCTCTTCGCATTCTTAGCAAATAAAGGTTATGGTCTTCTCCTAGCCCCCAACAGCAGAAGACGGTATAGTCCCCTGTTGTTGTAAAGGCAGTGTCGGTGGTTATGAATGTTTTTTTCATCTTTTCTGGCGCAAGGTCGTAGTATCTCATCCATTCGTGCTTAAATAACGCGCCCTGTGCCGCTAATGGGTCTTGTTGGTACATTGAAGCGAACATATATGGTTGTCCGCGTTCAATCTTCCTTAAATCTTCAATAGGATACCGTTTTGGGTAAAAAGACGTCCCGTCATCGTTTATAGCGGGTATAACTATCCATTCCCATTCATCAGGTTCGTGTTCTGCTACCCAACCAGCAAAATCATTCTTATGATGACGCTGCATAATACAAATAGTAGGAGTACGAGGTGTACGACGACGAGTTGTTAACTTACGATTGTAAATTTCAGGAGTTTCTGTTTGTTCGTTAAGAGAACTAATAACTTCCGGAGAGTTAATATCGTCCAACAAGAGTGCGCCACTAAACGGAATCTTAGATGCCGGGTTGCCCGCGTCCAGACCCAGCAAGCCGGACTGTATAGTACCAGCTGTTAAGCCCGAACGGGACCCCCCGGACAGGAGGTGGTAATTCAAAACTGATTTGTCGCCAGGGTCCATTTCCTTTCCAAACAATTCTTCCCATTCTGGAATCATCATTAGGTTTCGACTTTCCCTAGACAACTTCTTAATAAGCCTATCGCCATAAGCCACATAGCAAAACATACATTGTTTGTTTCTGGCGAAGTTCCACGTAATCCAATACTGCAACAACAACGACTTTCCTGTCCCCGGCGGGCAGTTAATCATTAGATTACGTTTTGTGTTCCTTTGTTCGGTATATCGTTGTAACGCGTCACAAATCACTTCGTGTACGTGTTCCATATCGTATTCAGTGCCGTTTATAGTAAAATGTATCCACTTTACGTATTCCTTGAAGTCCAACAGCAATTGTTCGGCCAATTGCCTTCTTGGGTATTCGGCATATATCTTACGTAACTTTTCTAGTCTATCTTGGTTCATCTTTGGTCAGCTCGCTTAACTTGGTAGGTTCGATGTCCATAATAGACCCAACCACACCACCGGTCTTACTGCCGTTGTTAATCGTCATACTATCAACCTTTATCATCTGGTTAATAGCCTTGCCCGCAGCCGCACTATTCAATTCATCCAAGAAAGCAATAGTCTTCTTTAGGTTTTCAATAACCGATAGATATTCTTTAAGATTGATATCCCCATCAGGCCCACTAAAGTCGTGAGTGCATAAATAGTCACTCAGCTTCCTAGTAGCCGATTCAATCGCTTTGCACGTAACCTTAATTGTAGACCCGCCCTTCTTAGGATAATTAAACAGTCTCTTAAGATAGGCTTGTGGGTCCCGGAATGATGCCTCCTCTTTGGCCTTCTTGGCCATTAAGGCTTGATGGTAAAATTCCGGGTTGGCCAACCGACCTTTCTGAGCGTTCCACTTGTTTTGAATCTCAGGGTCTTGCAGGTTCTTAGGCAGCGTCTTTGTCTTTGTCTTCGTTTCCGTCATTTGACACCTCTTCTTCGGGAATTTCTTCTTCAGGCACTTGGAATGTCGCTATACTTCCAACTTCCTTGCTCTCCCGTTCAAACGCCACCACTTCGGTTACGTTACCGCTATACGCAGTTAAATAGCCCGCCAATGCACGAGCGTTCTTCTCTTTCCCTATCCCTATAACGCAGTTCAAGTTCTTGTCTACGCTTATACTTTTGATAACACGTCCCTGTCCTTCTTCGTGCCCAACATACCACACGTCCTTCTCAGGGAACCTTATAGCATATAACTTCATCTCATCTTTCCATTGCGCTTGGCTTCAAGTTCATACCAGAGCTTAAATTCTTCCATCGTAAGAGCACCCTTCATATTGTTACACCATTTATGGGCGTACTTCCATTGGTCCCTCTTACCACCACGTGATAAAGGCGGTTCGTGCTCCTTACTAGCGTCTTTCCTATTAAGTATCAGCTCCCCACATATACAACAGTACAGAGCCTTTCCATTGTTAATAAGATTGTTCCACCGCCTTTCCCGCATCTATCTACTCCTTATCAGGTCTTTCAGTGTAGTCAAACAACACTTCCCCACAGTAAGGACATTCAATGTATACGTGCCCATCCCGTATGTCAGTGCCTACCACAAAGTAATGACGACCAAACACTTTGCATAACACCTTGTTAACCTTACGCTTAATGCTATACCACATATCTTTACCTCCTATATACATATACCCCTAAGGCAATAATACCACCATAGTACCACTACCCACGTATATATCTATATCTTATCATACCACCCCCCACCTTGTCAACCCCCTTAAGGTAAGGGATGGTCATAGGGTGCCTACTACCCCCCCCCGGATAGATGTGGGGTTAGATTCCACACATTCTCAAAAGCATTCTTTTTTTCCTAGTTTTCTGCGGGTTTGCGGGGGCTGTGGCTGGCTGTGATTGCGTGTGTTTTTATGTATCAAAATTATAACTTTTGTATATAGGTGAGTAATAATGTGTATGTAAAAGAAAGGAAAAACAAAAAGACAAGTATAAAAGTATATATATAAAAGATATGTATATATGATTATATCAGTCAAGTATGTATGTATATAATATGTATGTATTGTATATGTATATATAAAAAGAAAGAAAAGGAGAGCAATATGTTAAAAGATATATTTTATCTAGTAAAAGATTTTATTTTTCCTCCCGTATATGACGAGTATGGTGAGCCAGTAAAAATGGAAAAGGGCGAGCTGTTAGGTGGTATATGTTTTATGCTGTGTATGTTTATGCTCTTTTTTATAGCAGGGCTGGCTGAGTAATAATCAGGTATATGCTTTTTATGGTGTAATATATGATATGTATGTATCATAGCAGGGCTCGTATGCTCTATATCATAAAAAAGATATACTGGGGCTCAGTGTATCATAATAAAAACATTATAACAAGGAGTAAAAAAATGGCAAGGGAAAAAACATACAATGATACATTAAATGAAAAGGGCTCAGCTGATTATTTTATGAGCCGTATGAAAAATGGAAAAACTGGGCAGATTGTAAAAGGGCTGATTTTTATACCTGCCGAGGCGGTTGAGCAATTAAATGATAAAAAGGGCTGGCGTATCCCAGTTATAAATCAAAAACTACTTTTAAGGGGAGGCGAGCCCTGTATGAGTTTAATTATGGATACAGCTGGCAATTATACTGGCGAGGTATTATGCTCCGATTATGCTGGGCTTTCTACTAGAGGCAAGCGATTAAATGATAAAATTAAAGAGGGCTGTATTGACTTTTTACAAGTTTATGGAAAAAAGCAAGAGGCGGAGCTGACTTTCACAGTTAAAAGTGATATTTATAAACCAGCCCCAGACGCATATAAAACCTCGGGTGAGTATAGTATAGAGGACTTGTTAGATTTATAACACTACTACGGAAAGGGCGGAGCTCTGGCACTACGGAGCTCCACTACGGAAAGGAGATTTATTATGAAAGCGATTTATGCTTGGCTGGCTGGCTCATCTATAAAAAAGGGAGATATAGAGCTTCTGGGGTTTAATATATCAGCAAAAGAGCCTGAGGGCTGGGCTGATATAGCATACGGAGCAAAAACAAAGTTTTATATCAGCAAGGGGAGCAAAATGGAGGATATCAAGAGGCACTTGTCTGAGAGAAAAAAGTATTTTAACTATATTGACCCGAGAGATAAACAAAAAGCCACTTATAAAATACAGGGTTCTGAGAGAGCTTTCATAAGGGCGAGATATTTACCAGAAAGAGCTACGGGATTGAGCTACGGTATGATATAACTACGGAGCTACGGCTTCGCTACGAATACACCCTCGAATACGGGGGTATATTTTTACAACAAAAAGGGAGACAAAAATGGACGCTTTAACACTTATTGAATACGGCAGAGCTTGTAATAAGCCTGACGGGTTGCTGGACAAACTGAATACTGTGTTTGTCTGGGGCAACAGGAGCAATGCACTACCTTCTACGGTTGAGTTTGCATTACGAACCATAGCACGAGAACAGCCTGGGGCTACACCTCGTAAAGTCAATACAGCGGTGGCTGCATTTGTAAGGAGATACAACGATGCCTATATCAAACGCAATAAAACTTTATATCTTATTTGATACCGACTCACAAGAGCCGTTGTTGATAACTACGGATTGCGAGAAGATGACTACGGAAATTCAGAGCTACGGCGAGAATATAAACTCGTTGGAGCTACGGATATACGAAGAAAAAGACACTGGCGACCTTGGTATGTCTGAGCGTATACCTTTTCCAGTGGTTATAGAGGGTATGTTTATGACTCATACCGCTAATACGCCACTGGAAGAGGAACCAGACTACGGTGTTTATGATACCGATTTTGTTCACGAGGAACCAGAGGAGGAAGACGAAGAGGACGATAAAAAAGATAGTAAAGACAACGAGTTAGACCTCGATGGACTAGACGAAGAGTATAACTACTTAAACAATATGTTGCCACTATAAAGGAGGACAATATGCTATTAAACAGAACTAAATTAGAGAAAAATGTAGCAAAAATAACAATAAGTGTTGATGTGTTTAAGGACACTCTGAGTGACGAGGGGATACCAAAGTTTACTTTAAAGAACAGCCGAACAATCGTTATCTCAAACAGAGAAGTATTAAGGTTGTTTAACTGTTACGACTCAAGAGTTACGACATCCATCGGACCAGAGTTTGAAGGCACGTTTTGGAAAATAATGACCCTGCTTATGATAGACTCTTTTGTAGACAAACCAGAGCAGGTTGATGAAATAACAGGAACACCAAATATGATATTTGGAAACAAACAAGGAGAAAACTAATGACAACACCATTATTTAGAAAAGGGCATATATATGCTATTGGTTACAGAGCTACAACTATAATAGGAAGATACGCTGGAGCTAAGGGAGGACGATACTGTTTTGAGAGCGTAACACAAAATAAGCCACTTTATATACACAAAGAAGAGTTAGATGGTCTTGTAATAGACCGTATAGGGAGCGATAAGGCTACGCTTTATTGCTAACACGAGTTTCCAGACTCAAAAACTTATAAGTCGTGAAATAGTCGCATAGATAATACGAGTCGGGATGGAGTGGGCAGGAATTTGTCTTTCATTACGGTTGCGTGAAGTGTCCAACGTGCATTGCACAAGCTGACCTAGTAGCAATAGACCAGAGAAAGAAACAACATTTTCCTGTCCAAAGAGTTTTTAGCACAGATTTTTGTTTCCCTTGGCTGTGCTACGGAGTAAGAGGCCTCCGTTAACAAAGCCTCGCCATTATAGTAATGAGCTTAGGAAAACATAACTGCGCATAAAACATTGTAAAAACGGGGTTTGTTTAGAAACTAAATTAAAAGTTGATAAAGTCCTACCTGAGCTCATTATTATAGTGGTTTAAGCGTGATACAGATATGCACAGCTGTATCAAAAGCACAGACGAACGGCTACTGAAAGACTAAGCGACAGTCCTTGCGGAGGTAGAGTGCAATATCTACTGAGGAGGCATATAAGGGCTGTGTTCGCTACGCCTGAAAAGGTTGTTTTTGATGCGTCGAATAAGAGATGCGCTCGTATGTGTCTGTCGTGCTGACAGAGACCACTAGACTATTACAAAGAGTGCTACAAATGAATAAAACAGATACAGAAATTTTAAACGAGATTATATCAATAATCAAATCGCCTGGGTTTGATGAGAATATAATGTATGACATTTGCGAGCTCTTAAAGAGATACGGAAAAATGTAATAAAGGGAGGCTAAAATGAAAGATAAAAATATATTTAAGTTTACTGTCAGTGATATACACTACGGCTGTTTATTGGCACAAGAGCTACAAGCAATAGAGTTTGCTATTGGTCCGTTCTATATCACAAAGATAAGACAGGGTTTTTGGGGGAATATGAAGATTTGGTGCAAAAGAAAAGGAGAATAATATGACAAATATATACTTGGTAGGAGCTTACGCAAGAAAAGGTAGTATTTATGAACAAATTAGATACTGTCCTCGATACGGAGCTTTTAAAACACAAAAAGACTGTGATGCCCAGTGCGAGTTACTGAATAAACGAGCTATACGACCACAAACATACTTTTCTGTGCCAGTGGCACTGGTCGGTAAAGTTAAAAGTGTGTCTAAAAACGCTTCAAACGGGTCTACAACGCGAGGAAAAAGAAAAAAGGTCTAGTTATACCAGACAACGATAAAAAACGATTGTAGGGTCAAAAAAATGCTATTCTATAACAAGGGAGGCACTATGTCAAACTCACCGCCTAGACAATTTTGGAAAGATGTGCGGTATATTGCGTTCTTTTATAACTACGATGCCGAGTCAGGCTATAAGGAACTTGTGTATACCTGCGTATACGAGTGCACAGATATAGGGAACGGGTTTGCAGAGTTTAAACCTTTGAGTCCTATACACAAACGACAAGAAAAAATCTTTCCAGAAGTTATCTGTGAACTAGGGAAGGACAAAAACGGAGATTACTTTGCGTTTGATACTGACTATGATAGTGGGTATTATCACTTCACTGATATTCAGTTATACGCATCTATAATGGGGTATAACTATGAGAATACTCTAGGTATATAATATATTATATTAAATATATAAATATAATTATATATAATATATATTATTACTCCAGAGCTATATTACGCACGCGCGTTCTTATAAATACCCAAAATCGAAAAGAGGCACAAAAGGAGAAACAAAATGTTGTCTAAAAAACGCACTACTGTCGTAGGAACAGGAGCGTGGATTAAATCATATGTAGATTATGGTTTTATTCGTCCTGTAAAAATATATACATCTTATAAAAGCGGAATGAAGAGAGGCGAGCCTGTAGAGATAAATGGTCATTTGCTTTTGAGATACAAAGACGCAAGCGGTTGGGTCGTGCTTGTTCCAAGAGCAGAATATGATAGAATTCAAGATGGTGGCAGTGAGATACACGGATTTCATTTTAGACAAACCTCGAGTCCAATTAGTCAAATTATTCCAAAATTTGGTCCAAACGGAGAACTTTTAGAATATACTTGTTATTTTGACCCGTGTGAAGGGTGTTTAAGAGATGCTACGAGAGATGGAATTTTGGTTGAACTTGCACCAACAGGACCAGAGATTGCGATAACTAAACAAACTATATACCCAACGATATTTGATAAAGTAAAAGGACAAAAGAATGAGGTTGGTATAGAGTTAGAATTGGAGGCTTTGCAAGACAATATACGATACTGGAGCAATAAGCCAGATGTCGCAGGAAGAGTTAAACGCATTGAAACAAACCATAGTTTAATACACGATATTGGTATTGACGGGAGCGTGGCTGGTGGTGGTCCAGAAATACGATTTAACCACCCGAGCTTGTCTAAATGGACAAAGCCAGCAATTACCAAAGTGTTGAAAGATATGAGTGATATGGGATTTACCGCTGGAGCTTCTGCGGGACAACACGTTCATATATCGCACCCGAAGATTTGGATAGCAATAGAAAAGTGTGAGAAAGACATTAAGGGTATGAATACATTTTTAATGCCTGTGTCGTGTCGCCACGCAACCCATTATGGAACAGGGAGCAACATCATTAGAAACCAAATGATGCAGTTTGGAACGCTTGAAATTCGTGTGTGGGAGTCTACGCTAAACCCAGACTTATTTAGAATGCGAGCTAAGTTCTGTAATGATTTGGTTAAACTTTTAATAAAAAATGGAGTAGATTACACAAATATATGGAGAAAAATGCCAAAACCTATGCTACAAGCATATGTAGATATGTTGTTTATTGAAAACGACCATAAAATCGGGCTTTCGGTAAGGAGTTGCTTGTTTAAGTTGCCTAAGGAAGCACGAGCATATGCTAGGGTAAAATGGAATTACGACTTCAAGAAAAAACCAAAGGGAGAATAATATGGCTGTATGGCTTAAAATGACAAGACGACCTATTCCACAAGAGGTCTATGATTGGGTTCAACGAACAGTTCAATCAAGAGGAGGTGTTCAAGTAGAAGACTATCGTTGGATATGTGATGACAATTCAATAATAGAAGAGTTATATAATAACTTTCCTTCGTTTAAAAAATGGAGATTTGGCTACATTGACGACAATGGAACACTGCGAGATACTTCGTGGGACGGGGAATCTGGACAGCCATTGCCACCAATAAACTATGAAAGAGTTAATTCTCCAAATGTAAAGTTTTACCCAATCTCAAACGACAAGTATGAGAAACAGGTAGAAACGTGCGCATATTGTGGAGCAACAATTGTCACAATAGTTCGTAAAGGAGCTACTAAATTGTCTACACAATCTGTGCCGAACGACCCAGAACGCAGACGAATTTGTAAGAGATGTGCTGAAACCACACAACTTACAGTAGGCGGTTATGGGTTTACGAGTCGTCCTTCGCGATTTACAACACCAATGGATGCGAGCAATACCGTAATATTGGGGTTGGAACAGGAATTCGAGGGTTATTTTTATGGCTGGCTGGAATTACAACGAGCTCATATGGGCAAGTTGCATTACGGGTATGACAGCTCGATTGCATTAGACCCCGTAACCGAAACAACATCGCAAAGAGACCCGAACAATGGTAAGAACGAGCTTTCTTGGGACTGTGGTTCGTATTCTTGGTGGAAATACGCGAGCCCATTAAAGTCGGTGTGTGAAGTAGTGAAGAAATATGGTGGTCACGTTGGAGCCAGCGCAGGTGTTCATATACACGCTAGTTTCAATGGACTAAGAGGTGAGCAGATAGAGTCAATAGCACGCCGTTCGTTCGAACTGTTGCAATCTCGTGTAGATGTGCAAAACCTGATGCTTATTGTGTCGGGTCGCTCACGAGAAAGACTTGACCGATGGGCGTTCATAGATATGACACACCCAGACTCAAGAGAAACGGCTGAAAATGGTGGTGTGCGAAAGGCAAAATTCACAGACCACCACAGCTGTATATCTTACAACAGGGCAGGAACGGTTGAGTTCCGCTGTTTTAGTGCGAGTTTAGACCATAGAGAAATTCTAAAACGAATGAAATTCGTCAAAGAGTATGTGACTTTAATTCGCAACAAGTGTCGCCCAGACGACTTTATTAAATCGTTTTCGGCAGGCACAAAAAAGTTTATTGCCGAATGTCAGGAGGCACAACTTCAAATTGGCAATGTAACAAGAGAACAATTTGTAATTTAAGGAGAATATTCAATGTGCATCATCATAGCGAAAAAAGCAGGCGTCGCACCAGTTCCACGAGAATACTTGGAACGGGCTTGGGAGCATAATAGCCACGGCGGTGGTGTTGTGTTCTTCAGACCTGGAGACGATTCTGCTTATATGAAGAAAGGTATTATGGACAAAGATGAGTTCTTGAGTTTGTTGGACAGAATAAACAAAAAAGAAAATTCGTTCATAGCACACTTTCGTATTAGTAGTAAAGGGAGTGTTCGTAAATCTAACACGCACCCGTTTGCTTATGAGCATATAACATTTGCTCATAATGGAACGCTGTCTGGAATAACACCAACTGGCGATAAGACAGATACAGAAACCTATGGAGACCAATTTTTCGTAGGAAAAACAATCAACTGGATTAAAGCATCTAAGGATTTGATTGAGTTTTCTATTGGTTATTCTAAGTTTGCGGTTATGGACAATCATACGGGTGAGATTGTCATATTGAACGCACAAAGAGGAACAACAAAAGACGATGTTTGGTATTCTAACGAATCTGCGTTTGATAATTGGAGCAACCCTACTAGTTCTTATACTAATTATTACAAAAACGGGGGGTGTTCGGGAGCGGCAGCGAGCTCGACAACAGGCAAAGCATTGCCACCTAACACGCAGGCAAAGACGCAACTTACGCCGTCGCAAATCGAAGCGGGGGTGGTAGAGTGCATAAAAGACTTTGAGATGATGAAGTATCGTCTTGGAACACCATATTGGCACCCGAATATGACTGGTATGAAATACGACCCTGTTCAGAGACATTGGATTGGTCAGGGCGGAGTAGTGTTTGGACCCGAAGGATACACAAATATCATTTTTTCTAGAGAGGGACTATACAAACTATGTCTGCTTGACAGTAAAGATTTGGGTTTGGAGTATGTCTCTCAGAACCATCCTCAAGGAAAATGGGTTTCAGAGTTGCGTAAGCAGTTGTGGGACACATATAAAGATAAACTGGAAGATGTTAGAAAACAGATTCATTACGAAGATATTGATGAGGCAGCAGAAGAGGCAAGAACCGTTTGGCTGTTGTGTAATACAATCCACAGAATGGTTTCGAGCAATATCTTGGTTACAATGAGCAACCTAAACAAGTTATTGTTTCAACGCTCTTTTCTGTTGAATACAGTAACGGTAGCAAATCGGGGTATTGTAAACATAGACTCCTGTCTTGATGCACTGCAGGACGAGTGTAAAGAATACTTTGTAGAACTTGCTAAGAAATATGGGAACGAGGTATTATAGTGCCGAAACAGTCTGCTTATTGCGGGCTGTATATATGGAGGTGGCTGTCCATATACTGATGAGGCTAGCCTAGTCAAACTTAAACAAAGGAGAAATGAATGGCTAAAACTACAAAAACTACAACAACAGCAAAACCAGTTATGGTCTTGTTTGGTAATTTAATCACATCTACGAGCAAATCTGCTGAAAAGGGAGAAGCTCGTGTATATACATACCAAGGCGATGTTGCCAAAGGAGATGTCTTCTCTGTATGGGCTCATTCTAAATTGGCGTATTTCAAGGTGAGCAAAATTATCAACAAATACGAATATGTATCGAGCGATAATGATGGTGTTGCGTTGAGCGACTTGAAACCTGTTATTCAACCAGTATGTTTCAAGAGCTACAACATTGCGAAAGCATTTACAGCAAAAATGCGTGGCTTGTTGGCTGCTTTACACGAACGTGTCGATGAAGCGAAAGCAAAAGGAGACATCGAAGGTGTTATCAAATCTCTGAAAGGAGAAAAGAAAGCAGATGTTCAAGCATTGGTAGATGCTATTGAAGCATTGAAAGCCGACCCAGAATCAGCAATGAACGCTGACTAATTGGCAGAGTAGGGTGTAACAGCCCTACTTCCCAATCAGTTAACAAAAGGAGAAAAAAAGTGCCAACAAACTATTTAAGTTATGCGTTTGACAACGAGTTCCAATGTATGGTATATATTACAGAAAAGGCTATGGACCTACTGTGTATATCTTCCTTCTGGAGCTCACGAGCAGTTCGTATGATAATACCTGGGGACGGGTGTTGCTTTAAGATTGGTATAAAAAAACCATACCAAAACTATGGGAAGTATGAGATGCTTACCAACGTAAAGAAAGAGTTAGAAAAGTGCGACAGGCTTCCAATAAAAAAAGATATAAATATTTATTTAGAGATTGCGGACGACCTGCCGTTCGTCGTTGTGTTGACTGGCGACGAGACAGATGCCGACATAGCAAAAAGTTTTAGGGAATTGTCGCAGGCTGATATACCGAGGCTGACCAAAGCACAGTCGTTTAACCCTTGCTACTTTGTGCAGGCTTTTACCGAAGACCCACTTAAAAAGATTCTGGAAAAAGGACTGGCAGAGATTCAAAAACCGACAGTAGAATATTCACCAGACAAAGACAAAAGAATTGAAGAGCTTGAAGAAGAATTGAGACGACTGCGCGTAGACCACGATGCAAGAGAGGCAGAAAGAGATGCGGCACGGGCTGTGCTTGACGAGGTAAACACAGAAAGAATCAATCTTCTCGCAGAGATTGATGCGTTAAAAGAACAGATAAATAAATTAGAGGAAGATAATTTTGATATTGGAACATCTCTTGAGATTGCACAAGGAACTGCAGAATCTTTAGAAGATTATATAGACGAGTTGGAAAAGAAATTGAATCCTCCTAAACCAAAACCAAACGAACCGAGGTATATAACAATTAAGGGAGTAAAATATAGGGTTTAGACTAACGATATGACTGAGCATAGCACACACAATTTTACAGATATTATAAGAGACAGGCTATCAATAGTAGATGTTGTTAGTAGATATGTGCCCATCACAAAGCGAGGCGCGTCATACTGGTGTTGTTGTCCTTTTCACTCTGAGAAAACCCCCAGTATGTGCGTGAATGAGAAACGAGGACAATTCCACTGCTTTGGTTGTGGTGAGCACGGAGATATATTCTCCTTCGTTATGAAATTCTTACATTGCGACTTCGTAACTGCCACAAAGGAGCTGGCCAATCTAGCTGGGGTAGAAATCCCGAGACAAAAGAGTGTGAGCGACAGAAGTTTATGTGTAAGAAAAAGCAAATACTTTGATTTATACGAACGAGCGACGCGAGAATATGAACGATTGTTAAATTCTCGGTCTGGTGAGGTTGTATTAGCATACTTGCGTGACCGAGGGTTTACGTCGGAGATGATAAAAAAGTTTAGGATAGGGTATGCGCCAAACGCAAATACCTTATCAGACCTGTTCATTGGCGAGTCGTCCTCCGCGCTATATGGGAGTGGGCTAGTGAGACAGGGCGGTGTAGGACCTTACGATTTCTTTAGAGACCGTATAATGTTTCCTATTACCGATGAGAGGGGGCGTGTTATTGCGTTTTCTGGAAGGGCTATCTTTGGCGATGGTCCTAAGTATGTGAATAGTGTAGACACAGAGTTTTTTCACAAGAGACAGACATTGTATGGTCTGCATACTGCGAAAAATTCTATATACTTGAACAACAGGGTTATAGTGGTCGAGGGTCAAATAGACTGCATCAAGATGCAATGTGCTGGATTGAACGAGTCTGTGGCGCCCTTAGGAAGTTCTTTCACTCCCGACCATTTGCGCACTATTTGCAAAATGAACCGCAATATCATTTTCCTATTCGACGGAGATGATGCTGGCAAGAAAGCGGCTTTCAATGCTTGCAAGCTCTGTCTGCCTTTTGTGAGATACGACTCTGATATTAGGGTTGCCTTCCTGCCATTTCAGGAAGACCCAGACTCTTTACTTGAGTCGCAAGGACTGGACGGAATGATGCCAATTCTCGATAATTCTGTTCCCCTGTTTGAGTTCTTGTGGCGAAAGTTAACAGAGATGTGGAACACAAAGGAAATACTGGGTCGTGCTAACTTTTTGAAAACGGTGCGCGCCGTATGTGTAGCCATCGAAGACGAAGAGTTGCGCAAAGATGTAACACTAGAGTATACCGCTAAAACACTGAAGAGGTTCTACTCGAAAACAGATAGAATAGCCCTAGCACGGAGGTTGGGAGATGTATGTTGATATTCAAAGAGTTATTATGCAGTTGATAGCGGCAGTGATTATGCTTCTAATGTTTTCATACAGAGCGGGCGCGGTTCACTATAATGGGAGACCCCCTCAACAAAGACCTGTGTATCATTGTTGTTGTAATAACAACAACGAGCACATAAAGACAGTCGCTTTTGTGGCTGTGGGGCTTGCAGTAGTATCACTTGTAGTTGCTACTAAGGCGAGCGAAAATAACCGCGGGCATATAGTGCTCGCACAATTTTAAGGATTGTAAATGAAAAAATACGATAAAAAGGTGGTAGTAATGGATAGCACATTAGGTATGCTTTTGGTTGCTTTCATTGTATTAAAGTTATTAGGGTTTATTACTTGGAGTTGGTTCTGGGTATTGAGTCCACTTTGGATGCCGTTTGCTTTGCTATTCGGCTTTTTAGGAATTGCTTTTGCGGGGGTATGTGTTTTTGGGGCACTGTCTTTTATTGCCAAAAAAGCAAAATAATTACAGGAGGAGAATATGTTTGTGGCTCGGTTTAAAACAGAGTACTTGCCAGTAAATGATATAAACCTAGTGCCGGCTTTCCCTACAGAGGAAGAAGCCATAGATTTTGGCAGGTCGTTGCGCGGAGACGGTAAAATTGAGGCAGTAGAGGTTACTCGAGTCACAACTCCTGTTATAAAAGTGGACGAAGTGTCTTCCGCTATCGGGGTTATACCCGGAGACTGGGAAGGACTTGTTCGCTTTTTTGAGTCGTCTAGACGCGACAAGCGCAACAAAAAGATAGCGCCATATAACGATGTGGGCAGAACTAGAAAAATCGCAGAGTTAAAGAATTTTTCCGAAGGCTGTTGGACATACGCAGTTGATGCTATCTTGTTTGCGCTGGACAATCACTATCAGGGATTTTCAGACGGCGGAGAGCTGTATTTCAAAGGGGACTTAGAATTATATAAAGCTCGTGAGGCTTTATCAAAGAGATAAGCAGGGGCGCTAATCACAGCGTTTCTCCACACTGGTCACGGTGTCCTGCGAGTGACCCAACAATGCACTGAGTTGTCTTGTGTAAGAAAGTCGTTGGAAATTTGAGGCTTACATCCTCACAGCAATGAAGACAACATAAACCCAACAATGCCATATAGGGTGTGGGGTCTGAGTTCGGAAAGTAATTTAGTAGCGCAAACGAAATCGAACGAGGGCTGGCGGTTCGACTCACGCACAGTTGGTCTCTTATATATACCATAGGAGGTGGTTGTGAAAGGGTGCTTATCTCACCCAGGTATAAAGATAAAAGCAGTTACTAGAACATCCTACAAACTAGAGGGTCAGGGCTTGCCCAAACCAAGCCCACTAAGTTTCGCGAGCACGATAAAAGGCTCACGTATTGTAAAAGGAGAAATAAGATGTCTTTTGCTGTTATATCAAGCAAAGAAGGGGAACAACCAGTAATTATTGGCAATTTGCAGAGAAAAGACGTTGCCGAAACTATGTGCGACGTTATGAACCATTTGAGTTTTATGATGAAGGCAGGATATGAGTATAGTGTGTGTCCATTGCCAAAACTTGTAAGGCGAGATGGCGTCCAAGTGTTGGAACGGTTTTTTGAGAATGAAAGGGAGATGATACCAATAATTGCGTTGTCGACAGAATTAAGAAAAAATAAAATAGTAAAACAGTTTTTAGAGGCGCGTAATGAAACGGCTGTGTGATTATGGAATACCGTTGTTAGATAAAAACTTGACTGGTATGATGGGTGGAGACCTTGTTGTTATTGGTGCAATGTCTGGGACAGGCAAAACAACACTTGCTAACTCATTGGCAATGTCTGCATCAAGTCAGGGCATAAGCACCGCATTGTTTTCATTAGAGAACGCAGCAGGAGACTGGAAAAGACAGATGGTGTTTACGGAGTTCAAGCAATGGATTCCAAACCAAATGTCGTATCGAGAATTCTTGAACGCATATTCATCGAACCCTTCCTTGTTCGAAAGGTATGAAGAGAAGGCAGACCAGATACTTTCGCAAGAAAAAGAAGGTGTGCCACTCTTCTATCTTGTTGAGTCTACAGATGGTATTAAAGACTTAAACACGCTTTTAGAACGAGTAAAATCGTGTATAGCGGTTGGAAAACAGGTAATAGTGATAGACCATATTGACCACGTGTCAAACGATGCTAGAGCCGATTTGCAGTTTATTAGAACGGCAATGAAAGAACTAGCAGAGCTTGCGTTCAATAAAGACGTCTGCATTATAACCTTTTCACAGATAAGAAAAGACCTTCCGCCTGGGGTTATGTGTCCGGGGATGTATGACCTAAAAGGAGGAAGTCCAAAGACAGACGTTGCGTCTGTTGTTATAACTATGGCAAGAGACCCGTTCTTTGATGACGCCGAGAACGGAAGGTTTGCTACACTAATGGCTATTAGAAAAGACAGGTATGGCAAACTTGCTATGGGAAGACTCTATTGGCACAATGGTCTATATGAGGACGACTACAAACAGATAGAGAGCTTTGATGCTAACGGCTATATTGTAGACGGTCTATCAAAAGACAAACTGTCGCTTGCGGCAAAACAAATGGGATTAACAAATGTCTAACAGATTTGATTTTTTAGGAGGCATCACAAGAGACGGCGAGTTAATTATATTATTCCCGTCTGTAAGAGAAGCCGAACGTAAACTTTTTCTCTTAAATTCTCACTTAAGAGAAAGATGCAAGGTAGTTATAACTACAAGGGGGGTCTATGAGAGGGGTCCGGCTGTTCCGATGGCAAACAAATAAACTAACAGACTATCAACTCTTTTTGAAATCTTGTGGGGTTCCAGACTGTGCAGAAGCAAGAAGGGCTTTTAAGATTAGCAAAGAGGCTTTTGAGCAAAGTAAAGATTATTATCCGTCCGACAAGAGAACGCTTAGGCAGATTTTGTTGGACAATCTCACGACGGAGTAAGGGTGGTTTTTCTTTTTTAGACATATTATCCTTTTGACACCCTTCCGCCGTCTCCCAAAGGAGCACAAAATGAAATATATAGCAATACCGACAAAAGCAATAACTAAGGTGCGCGGTGCAGAGAAACCCAGCGCAGTTATAACTGGCACAAGCAGAAGCGAGTGCAGGCGAATCATTGTTATGTGTGAAGAAAGAATAGAGGACTATACCATATTCCCAGTTAGCGACACTATGATTAGTCTATCTAAACAACCACCAAGAGCAAGACGCAAGTTGACAAAGAATAACGATATATGATATAAATGTAATTATGAGTGCTTTACAACCATACATCCCATATCAGGGAAACAAATTTAAGATTGCAGAAGATATATACGGGGCTATGCGAACAAACTTTTCGTTTGACAGTGTCGTAAGCCTGTTCTGTGGTGGCGGAGCTTTGGAGCTTTTATTAGCTCAAAAGGGATACAAAGTCTTGGCTAATGACCTAGATAATGGACTAATAGAGCTCCATAATCATTTGTTGCATCACGGCACAATACCAAAAGATTTCATAACAAGAGAGATGTTTTTCGAAATGCGCGAATATAAGAACTGGCTTGGTGCTTACGTTCGCCAATGTTGGTCCTTTGGAAATAACCAAGAGGATTATATGTATTCGAAGGAACGGATTGAGGGAGACCCTTCGGCACTAAAAGAACATTTGTTGCGCTGGCGACATTTGGAAGATTACAGGAGTCTTGATGTTAGTGATAATATTCGTTTTATTTCTAATGACTATCGCGATGTCGATTTGTCTAGTTTTCGAGTGGATAATACGATTGTTTATTGTGACCCCCCATACAAGGGTACCAGAGGATACTTCGTGGGAGAGTTTGATACCGAGGCCTTTTACAAATGGGCGCTCGAGTCACCGTTCACTGTTTTAATATCGGAATACGATATGCCAGAGCCTTTTCAACTGGTGGCATCGTTTCCAAAGCAGCAGGGTATGGGAAACTACAACGCGATGGTTGTAGAGAAACTATACTGCAACAAGCCAGTCAAGATAGGGCTGGGAATTTAATCAAAGGAGTGTATTATGAATGCGCCTAAAAAGCGTGGTCGCCCCGCAAAGAAAGTTGCACCAAAGAAAGTGGCAACGAAACCTGCGTTGGCAATAGAAAAAACAAACTTAGAATTGTCGCCAGAGGCTTTATGCGAAATAAACAAACTGGCAAAAAAGATATACGGCAAAGTTCGTAGAGACAAAATAATCGACGCGTTCGTTGGTGGTGTCTACAAACTGTGCTATACTATTTGTACTGGAGCAGCACTAGGCTTAGGCATAGTGATTGGATTCTGGTTGTTTAGATAGCCCGTTGTTCGGGTCGGGGAGTCTGCATCCGGGCTCCCCTCTTTTTAACACTTATAGGGGGTACATATGGCAGATAATATTTATTCCAAACTAAACAAAATCAAGTTAGAGTTTAACGCCAGAAACGTAAAAAAGTCCGGCAAGAATAAACATAGCGGATTTGACTATTATGAGTTGTCAGACATTCAACCAGTATTGACAGAACTTTGTGACAAGTATAATGTATACCAATACATATCTTTTGATGACACTGTTGCATCGTTGATACTTGTTAATGTTGATGAACCAGAACAAAGAGTTGTGTTTACTTCGCCAATGCGTGAAATATCTATTCCTGGGGCTAATGCGATACAGTCGTTAGGTGGTATTGAAACATACCAGCGCAGATACTTATTGTTGATGGCTTTTGATATTACAGAACCAGATTTGTTTGATGCTACAGCAGGAACGCCCGGAAACAAGGAAGAGGGCATAACTTCGGAGCAGGTGCAATGGATTAAAGACAATATAGACGTTCCAGCAATGTTAACTCATTTAGGAGTTCCGTCAATATTAAGTCTTACCAAAGTGCAAGCGAACGCTGTAATTCAAGCAAAGAAACGTCAACTTGAGAAGGCGAACCAATGAAACCAGAGTATTGCTGGGAAATAATTCAAGGTACGCCAGAGTGGGACCAAGTTAGACTCGGAAGACTTACTGGGTCTGACTTCCATTTATTCTTAAGTTCTAGAACAGACGCAAAGGAGGAGAAACTTGCTGAAAAGGCTTCGGAACGATTTATGTGCGATAGCGATAGCGAGCACTATACAAATTGGGCTATGGACAGAGGACATATTCTTGAGCCTGAAGCAAGAAGACTGTACCAAGCGATTGCCCAAACGGAAGTAAAAGAAGTTGGTTTTGTTAAACTTGGAGATTATGTTGGGTGTTCTCCAGATGGTCTAGTTGGAGACGACGGGTTAATAGAAATAAAGTGCCCGCTCGCCAAAAACTTCTTAATCTGGAGAAAGAAAGAATACATAAAGCCAGAATACAAAACACAAATACAATTCAACCTGTTTGTAACTGGGAGAAAGTGGTGTGATTTCTTTGTATATCATCCACGACTTGGTTATTATTGTGTTAGGGTTGAACAAGACGCAAAGACACAGGAGGCTATTGCGAAAGCAGTAGAGGAATGTGTTGCTACAATAAAGGAGTACGAAGAACAATGTTATTAACACCAGAGCAGATAGTGCTTATACGAACAAGCATATCAAAAGCAGTTGAGGAAAACAAGGCTGCTATATCTTTGCGCGAAACAATAGTTCTGTCGTGTCATTTATACTTAGACAGATTAAAGTCTGTTCTCGGTATTGACGCAGGCGGAGCAGATACAGAAAGCATAGAAACTTATTCTGTTGCCAGAACTGCATTACAAGAACTTGTAGGCATATTTGGCATCACAGTAGACTTAGAAACAATGAAGAATAAAGAACCAGAGGTAGCAAATGATACAGACAAAGTTTCAAGCAACGATAACGAACCGGCAAACGAAAACGACAAGCAAGGGGACTGATTTCGAAGTAATTCAGTTAACCTACGAAGGCGAATCGTTTGGTAAACCAATAACAACAGTCGTAGAGGCAACAGTACCTCAGTCATTGCGTGAAACATTGCCAGATGTTGGCTCGGAAGGGACAGCGTCATTGGTTATGTCTTCAAGAGAATATAATGGCAGACTGTATTATGATTTCCGCCTTACACATTTCGAAGCAACAAAAGTTGTGACAAATGATAATGCGGTTGCACAAGTCGACCAAGAACTGGCCGACGTAGGGGACGAAGTTCCCTTCTAAGGAGGGAGATATGAACTATCGGAGACCCGCTAAGACTAGCGAAGAGCGGATGTTTGATAAATGTGAGGCGTTATACCCTAAGTTATCTTATGGTAGGTGTTGCCAGAACTGCTTGTCAGAGTGGAGAGTAACACCAGCGCAACACATACATCATATCTTTCCAAGAAAATGCCTACATCTTAGGTTTGACCCGTTGAACCTTATACCGTTGTGTGCAGAGTGTCATATGAAAATACACGCTGGAAAGGCAACAGAGGCAATCACGCAAGAGCGGCGCGAAAAACTGCAAAAGGCATATAATCGAGATATAAAGGCAGTTTGTTTGCTTCGTGGAATAACCAAAGAAGAACTGTGGGCACAGCAGTATGATGTACTGCGAAAACTAGTATTGTCATAAAGGAGGTATGAAAATGGCAAGACCAAAAAAAGTAGCGACACCTGTTGTTGTTAAAGAACCAACGGCCACTAAAGTGTGGACAGCAGATTTGATTATGGCGTGGCAAAAGAAAACATTCCCAAAAGCCACCGTATTAGGTCAAATCAAAAAGTTCCGCGAAGAATTCAAAGAATTCATTGTGGCAAAAGACGCCGGCAAAAAACGAGCCGCAATGGACGAACTTGCAGATATGTATATCGTAGCCTGCAGTTTGTTGCGACTGTCCACTTCATCCGGCTTAAAAGCAATGAACGACTTTACTTGGTTGATTTGTGAACACGGAGTAAAGTTCGAATCTTTGCAAGCACCCATTAACCGCAAAATGGATGCAAACGTAGCGCGTAAATGGGTTTACAAAAATGGAAACTACCATCACGTGTAAACGTTGTAAAGAGTGTGGGGCTTTAATTGCCCCAACCTCTATACTTTGTCCAGAATGCGAAAAAAGGTTAATGCGGAAACCTAAAGAAGAAAACATACCGTTCTATACTCGCGTTACACGTCGTCCTGACGGAACAGTAGTTGTCGACGATAGTTTCTTTAGAGCATTTGTTAGAGAAAATCTCGGCGACCAACTTGCAGCGGCAAGAGGTGAACCTTCGGTTAGAGCGGCAGAACCACGGGCAGAATATGTTAATATAGACGCAACCACAGTATACGACTGGAGTTAAAGATGATTAGATATGACCTTCCTTTGTCTTTTGAAGAGCTTACAGAAGTTCAAAATTGTGTAGAAAAACAAAAATTTTGGCTTGAAAGAATGCTTAAAGAATTCCCACACCTAGAAGAGCTCTTTGTAATAGAACGCAGAAGGTATGATAAGATTCTAAAGAAGATAAAACAAACTAAAGAGGGAGCAGAATGGGAGTAATAAACTATGACCAAATGGCAGAAATGCTGGCAAATATGGAGCCAGACTATGC
>Ga0247609_10001101_pt1 | contig 33635 bp, 28 predicted proteins | sample 172DNAGHGlowgp2_FD_193487 | JGI IMG/M metagenome (GOLD analysis project Ga0247609, IMG submission 193487) | Sheep rumen microbial communities from Palmerston North, Manawatu-Wanganui, New Zealand - 1728 DNA GHGlow gp2 | ecosystem: Host-associated > Mammals > Digestive system > Stomach > Rumen ... | reverse complement strand
GAGTTTGGAGGAAAGCGCTACTTCTTCGAAAAAGTAGACATCTGCGACCGCCCTCAGATTGAACGCATTTTCAAGCAGTACGACATTGATACTGTAATTCACTTTGCGGCAGAAAGCCACGTAGACCGTTCTATTCTTGGTCCTGAAGCCTTTATGAAAACTAACGTAATGGGAACCTTCACCCTTCTTGATGTTGCCCGTAACTACTGGAAACGCGAAGACGGCACAATGCGCGACGACGTACTTTTCCATCATATTTCAACAGACGAAGTTTACGGCTCACTTGGAGAAACCGGTTACTTCCGCGAGGATACTCCTTATGATCCTCGCAGCCCATATTCAAGCAGTAAGGCCAGCAGCGACCATGTAGTAATGGCATACTTCCACACATATGGTCTTCCAATCACTTTGTCTAACTGTACAAATAACTACGGACCATATCAGTTCCCTGAAAAGCTGCTGCCACTTATGATCAGCAACATCCGCGACGGAAAAAATCTTCCTGTTTACGGTAAAGGTGACAATATCCGCGACTGGATTTATGTAGAAGACCATAACCGTGCCGTATGGCTCATTGTAAATAAAGGCGTAACCGGCGAAAAATACAATATCGGTGGCGAAAACGAATGGCAGAATATTAAGCTCCTTCATAAAGTTATTGAACTCACTGCTGCCCAGCTGGGAAAAGATCCTGCAGATGTAGAAAAAACAATTACTTATGTAAAGGATCGCCCTGGCCACGACAAGCGCTATGCAATCGACTGTACAAAAATCAAAAGTCAACTTGGCTGGGAACGCAAAATGACCTTTGAAGAGGGACTTCAGGAAACCGTAAAGTGGTATCTTAAAAACAGCGACTGGATCAACCACATTTTGAGTGGGGACTATAAGAACTGGATTAATCAGAATTATACTTCACAGGGACGATAAACCTTTGACAAGCGAAGCAAAGTCATTTTATAAAGACCTCCGCAATGTAGTAACGCCAATGGCAATACAAAATCTCATCTCTGCCGCTGTAAACTCAGCAGATGTTATCATGCTTGGCTACATTGGTCAAACTGCAATTGCCGCTTCTGCTCTTGCGGGGAACGTTGCTTTTATACTTTTTATGGTTTCTACAGGTTTGTCATCCGGCCTTGTTATGCTTGGTGCACAATACTGGGGTAAAAAAGATACAGAATCAATCAAAACTCTTTTAGGCATTGGTTTAAGAATCTGCTGCTCTGTTGAATTTATAGTTGCCCTTGTAGCGGCCTTTTATCCAAGAATCCTTATGCTCATTTTTACCAAAGACGAAGCTCTGATTCTAGAAGGTTGTAAATATCTGCGGGCAGTAAGCTTTTCCTATGTATGTCTTTCATTCTCGCAGATGTTTCAGGCTGCATTCAAAAGTATTGAACGTGTAAAAATTGTAACCATTGCTTCTACTACCTCTTTGTGCTTAAACATCTTTTTGAACGCTGTATTCATTTTTGGTTTGTTAGGCATTCCTAAAATGGGAATTCTTGGAGTAGGAATTGCAACCTCAATTGCACGTTTTATAGAAATGTCAATCTGCCTTATTTATGCACATCTGCAGAAAGATGTCCGTTTTTCTGTTTTGTGCGCCTTCAGAAAAAGTAAAATCCTCACAAAAGATTTCTTTAAATATTCACTTCCTGCTGTTGGAAACGAGCTTGTATGGGGTTCTGCCTTTGCAATGTATTCTGTAATTCTAGGACACCTTGGCGAAGATATAGTTGCAGCTAACTCTGTTGTCGGCACTGTGCGCCAGCTTGGAACAGTTTTATGTTTTGGACTGGCATACGGTGGAGCAATAGTTGTTGGAAAAAATATCGGCTCCGGAAATATGGACCTGGCAGAACGAAATGCCTCGAGACTTGCAAGAATCACAATCCTTTCCGGCGTTCTTGGAGCAGTGCTCATTGTATGTCTTTATCCGGTGCTCCCATATATTGCAAAACTCAACGAAACTGCTGCTCATTATAGAAATGTAATTTTATTTATGAACACCTATTCAATCATAGGCGCTTCAATAAATACAGTTTTAATCTGCGGAATTTTCCGTGCCGGCGGGGACTCAAAATTTGGATTTGTTGCAGATACAATAAACATGTGGTGTGTTTCGGTACCTCTTGGCCTGCTTGCCGCCTTTGTTTTCAAGCTTCCTCCTCTTTGGGTATATTTTGTTCTCTATCTTGATGAGTTTGAAAAAATGCCTTTTGTTATCCGCCATTACTTTAAGAAAGGCTGGCTCAGAAACATTACCCGTGACCTTACAGATTCAAATTAATATATAGATAACTTGTTGCAAAAAAAGTTGCAAAAAAAGTTGCGATAAAAAAAACATTGACGATAACTCTTTCTGATAATATAATTTATAAAAAGTTTAAATTTTAAGGGAAATAAAAAAATGTTTAACACAAATCTAGCTTATTCAATTTCAGACGAAGAATCGGTAAAAGATTGGGACTACTTTATTGATGAACTAAGTAAAGTATTTAACTTATCTTTTAATGAAAAAGAAAAATTGCAATCAAGCAAAGTTGCGAAACTTATTGCTGCAATTCCTTATGTGGCAAAATGTAATGAACCTGAAAGAACAGCAATAGCTCATCTTTGTCTTTATATGTCAGAAATACGAGGGTTTGAAAAATTTTGTTCTCATAATCAGATTGATGATATTTATTATATGAATCGATTGTCATTTATTGCTACTTTTAGTGGTGGAGATGAAAAGATTATAAATCATGGAATGAATCTGTTGGCTTTAGCAATGATAGAAGGATATAATCAATCTTCAAAATCGGATAAAGAAAAAGGTATATACAATCCATTCGTTTCTAAGGTGTGGGATTACAAACAGCTTAAAAGTGAAATCATGAAGGAATTATCTAAAGTTTATATTCCTGAATTAGATAATATTTTTTATGATGATCCACATATGTTTATTTGGATTTAAGGAATATAGATTCTATGAAAATTTATTCAAAAAAGTTTAATATATTGATGCAATTATTAGGACTAGGTGCATTAATTATTCTGTTGATTGCAAATATTTTAAAGATTGTTCTTTTTTCTAAGCATGATCTTTTCTATCAAAATTCTCTGGAAATTTTTGCATTAGTTGTAAACTTTATTGTATGTGTGTTCTGCGCTATTTTTATTATGCTCCCTAACAAATTGGAATTAGTCTCTTTTGTTTGTACAATGTATGCATTTTTGATTTCTGTAACTGATAAAACTAATCCTATGAATGTGCTAATGCTTTATCTGGCGCTGATATGTTTTTATGTAAGAGGGTTCTATCAAAAGAATAAAATTCAAAAAATTATTATCTCACTAGTTTTTTATTTTTTTATTATTTATTTTCCTTTATTGTTTCCAAAGATTAATAGTATAAACATTTTAGAAAAACTTGGATATTCCTTTATCTGTTTTTTTGGTTTCATTTTACTTAATGATAAATTCTATAAAGATAATTCAGAAGAAAAAATTCTTAATCTAGCAAAATATACAAAGTTGACAAAACGCGATGCTGAATGGTTGAATTTAATTATAAAAAAAGAAAAATATGAAAATATTGCAAAAAATTACGAAATGTCTGATGGTTATGTTAGGGCACGAATAAGAATAGTATATGATGTTCTTGAAGTTGGAGATAAAATAGGTTTTTTAAACAGATATGGAAATTACACTATTGTCTTTGATTTAGAATAATCAATTTTCTTCTTTTATTATAAGTTCTCGTCGTTTCAAGAAATTGTTACAGCTCTTTTTAGATAATTATTTCATATTTTATACAATATCTGACAAAATCTTACATTTTATTATCTTGAAATACTGATATATAGGGGTACAATTTTATTAAATAATCTTTCGGTGAAAGATAAAAAAGGCAGCTCGTACCTACAATACAAACTACCATGTACAATAAGGATGATATATCCTAAATATGTGTGACCTAAAGCTACTTGTAATAGAAAAATGTTATGTTGTTCTTAAATTACCGCAAGGAGAAAAGTTGTGAGCAGAAAATTCAAAACAGGAATCTCGATAATAATTCCGACATTCAATCGTGCTAAATTTCTTTATGCAACTTTAATTTGCCTCAGTAATCAAAAAGTTCAAGATAATATAGAATTTGAGATAATAATTGTAGATTCAGGTAATGATGAATCAGAATCAGTTGTTAATTATTTTAGAATGAATGGATTAAAATCTCTTATTTATAAAAAAATTAAAAAAAGTAAGAATAGGGCATTGTTGCGCAATATAGGTACCAAAATTTCAAAATATTCAATTCTGTGTTTTTTAGATAATGATATGCTTGTTCCTCCGAATTTTATTCAAACTCATTTTGATGAACATAAAATAAATAAACATACTGTTTTAATGGGTGCTAGAAGATTTCTTACGGAATTTGAAATTTTTGAATTTGGAGAAGAAAAATTACAAAAAAATTTTAACGCCTTAGAAAATCTTTCTTGGTATTCGGATGATAGGATATATAAAGATGTAAATATACAGCCCTGGAGATATGTTTTTTCACATACGTTATCTATGGAAAAAGATGATTTTTTAAGAGCTGGAAAATTTAATATTCATTTTGGAAATCATTGGGGCTATGAAGATATCGAATTGGGAATTCGACTTCAAAAATTGGGGTGTGATTTTAAGTTACTAAAAAAACATTTTAATTATCATCAGCCGCATTTTGATCAAAGCAATCAAGAGCAGCACGATGTTAGAAATAAAGGCATTTTATTATTACGAATTCATAATTCTTTTGAAACAGAGTTGTATAGGTGTTTTTATTCAGATTTTGATGATTATTATTTGATTTTAAAAAGAATGAGTGATTCTTTTATTTTGCCGCCTAAAACAATAGTAAATAAATTTGATATTATATTAGGATGTCTAATTCCTTTTGATAATGATGTTTTTAAGTCTAAAAAATTACATTTGGGAGTATTTTGTCCAGAAAAAAATAATAGTAAAAGAAATGTCTTTATTGTAAATAATTTTTTTGAATTTCCAGAAATTATAAGAATATCGATAATATTTGAAGCTTTTCGTATTTCGCCAAAAGTATATTTTAAAGATATAACCTCAAATCAAGCGGATATTGTTATAAATGCTGCTATTGCTTCTGGGATAGTAGTTAAAATCGAAAAAAATAATGGATATAGTATTTTTATAAGAGATTGGAATCAAGATTCCAAATTATTTTTAATCCTTTTACCAGATATTCTTCAACCTGAAAAAAGATATGTTTATTTATGGCTTGCAAATAAATTATTAGAAACAAATCATTATATAAAAATTCGGGATATGAAAAATACAGAATCTTTTAGTGACGAAGACTTGCGTTTAGAAAAAGAAGAAAACTATAGAATTGAAAGATGTATAAATAAATATTTTGGAAAAAATAGATTACAGTTCATAGGTTCTTCTGCCATGCTAATGACAAATATGAATATTGAGTTTCCTAAAACAGAATCAGCTTATATTTTCTTTGACGATGATTATAAGTTAATTTTTAATTCAATTAAGAAACAGCATATTGGAAATTGTTCTTGTTTTAATGAATCCTATTATTCACTTTTATCAACATTATCAGTCTATGATATTACAAAAGAAATCATAAAAAATAAGGTACAATACATAAATAATACATTTATTTGTTTTATGGAGAATGGTTTTTTGGAAGATGGTATTGATATAATATTAAGAGCTTTTAAGATGTTTTCGGAAGAAAATACTGACTTTCTATTAACAATAAAAATGCCTAATTATGACGATATGACAAAGAAAATCTATCCACTCCATAGTGAAAGTTCAAAACAGAATAAAATGTTTTTGTGTTTAAGAAAATTTATTGATGATTATCAACTTCTTATAAAAAGTATATCAGATGCTGGTATTGGAAAAAATGTAAACATTATTAGAACTAACATGACATTCAAAAATATTGTTGAATTAATAAATTCTAATGAATCCCTTGTATGTGCATCTAGAAGTTGTTGTACATCTCCTGAGGTTTATGCTGCAATTCTATTAAGAAAACGGGTTATAATTCCTGAGCATTTACATATATTAGATGATTTTAAGGATTCAATTATTTCTGTTCCATCAGATGAAAGAATTTTTAATGAAGAATTAAATTTACCTATTTCTTGTATTAATTCAAATTATATTGCTTATCATATAAAGGAATATGAACTATTAGCAGCACTCAAGAAAAATCTAAATACATTTCTGATGATTGCGAAACTGAAACTATTAGTAAGGGAGAGGCTTTTTTAAATAGAGTTTTTTGCTTATATGAAGAATCGATGGAGTAATTAAAAGATGATATCAATAATTATTCCAACATATAATAGGCCTCAGATGTTGTACAGAGCTTTGTCATCAATAAAAACGATTAGTTCTTCTCAAGTTGAAATTATAGTTTGTGATGATAAAAGTACAGAAGAAAATAAAAAGCAGAATTCAGAGATTATTTGTAGAATGAGAAATAAATTAAAGATGCAAATAAAGTATTATGAAAATAATCGAAGAAAGGGTGTGTCTGGAACTCGTAATACTGCTATTAAACTGAGTAAAGGGGATTGGATAATGTTTTTGGATGATGATGATGAATTCATTTCAGATTATATAGATTATATCACATCTTATCTTTCAGAACAAAAAAATGTAGATATTTTATGGTCAAATGTAATTATATCAAAAAAAATAGGTGGAAAAGAACTATTGGTCAGAAAATATTTTACCCCAAGGACAGACGAGGAATTATTTCGCGATTTAATTAGTATTGGAATTGGTTATGGAGTTGTGGTAAGAAAAACAGTGTTTATGGAAACTGGTCTGTTTAATGAAAACTTGCAAGTTGCAGAAGATACGGATTTCTTCTTTAGGATAATAAAGTTCAATAAAAAAATATTTCATGTATCAAACTTTGGAGTTGTTTTACATGATCATGAGGATTGTAAACTTACAAAGAATTATGAATATCATGCAAAGAATCATATATTTAGGAGCTTGTATAGAAAATATTTCGATACCATTGTTAATTATGATTTATTATGTAAATCGTTTACATATTGGATTAGTGATGTATATAAAGAAAATCAGATGAAAAAAGAAGTTATCTTGTTTCATTTAGAAACAGTAATAAGAAATTTGTTTCATCGATGTATATGAAACTGTTTCGATCTAGAGTAAATAATCTCCGTTGGAGATAATAAATATCAGTTAGTCAGGACTGATAGATAAAAAATGGCTTCTGTAATGAATAGCTGACTTCTATTATTATAGGACCAAATATTAAGGAGAAAAGAAAATGTTGGTATTAAGAGGGTTAGAAGAAACAAGAGGATTCGCTGCTATGAATGCAGATGAATTATTCTTTATAAATGGAGGAAGTGGAGAATGTTATGGTTATGGTAATACACAACCTATTATTCCTTCTCCTATTCCAGAAATGCCAGCTTACACTCAAGTAAAAAAAGAAATCGGATACAAGATCTTAAATTTCCTTGAGAATTTAATCCACTAATCGTTTAGGAGGATAAGAAGGATATAAAATCTCTTTCTTATCCTCCCTTATAAGGACTTATCATGAAACGAAAAATTGTTATTATATTTCTATTATGTAATCTATTCTGTTGCTTTGCAAACGATGCTTTAGAAGAAGATTTATCATATCTTAAACTTGTTTTTGAAAATTGCTATGCAGGGTATGAATATAACTTAAAACAAGGCTTTGACTCTCAGAAGGCAATTAATGAAATCCGAGAGCAATATTATATTCAAGCAGGAAAGAAAGAAAAAATTAATACTTATGTTTTGACAGATTGTATTGATAATTATTTCATAAAAAAACTACCAGTATTTGATGCGCATCTTTCCGTTAGTTCGTCGGGGCATCCATTTTTTCCAGCTTTAGAAACCTTTTATTGGGCATTGATTAGTTTTGAAAAAAGAGGGAATGAATACTTTGTAACACGAAATTTTGTTAAAGGTGTAAAGAGAAATGATAAATATACAGGAGATCCTGCAAATATCTTTAAGGTCAATGACAATAAATATATTTTTGGTTTCTTTTCTGATAATAAAAAAAGTGATCCTCCATTATCAATTAATAATAAAGACTTTCAATTCAAAAAAAGACTTTGTCATAAAATCATAAATAATGAATTAGTTTTTGGAGTTAGAACAACTGAAAAATCTATTTACCTTTCATTAAGTGATTGTGATTTTGCCAGTAATAATAAGAAATTACATTTCCAAATAGAACAACAGTTTAAAGAAAATATAGCTACTTTGCGCAAGGGAAATTTTGAGAATGTTATCATTGATTTGAGAGGAAATACAGGAGGACAAGTTACTAACGTAATACCTTTAGTAAAAGCAATAAATCATATTGATTCATATGAAGATGAGAATGATGTCGATAAAAAAATAAAATCAATTCAGCGTGGGGAAAAGACTGTATATTCACCAGAAATGATTCCTGCTATACAAGAGTATATTAAGAGGCACCCTGGATTTGGATATAAATCTCCTGACTTTGAAGAATATAAGTCAACTCATATAGAATGTAATAATACAGAATATTTCAAGTTTATACCAAAATTTAAAGGTAAACTATTTATTCTTACTGATACCAATACCGCTTCTGCTGCTGAAGAGCTAATTGCTTATTTATCTATTTATGATGATATTACAATTATAGGGTCAAATACTTGGGGGTGCGCTGATTTTGGCTCTGTATTGGAATATTTTCTTCCTAACTCTAAGATAAAACTAACTTTGGCTTCTCGAAGTATGAATAATATGTCTGCTTTCAGAAATAATTATCGTTGGAAAGGTGATGGAAAAGGCTTTTATCCCGATTATTGGTTATTTGCTTCGGTTTATTTGGATAGATTGGTCCAATTCACAAATGACAAAAAGTTAAAAACAAAATTAAAAGGACTTGATTACGGATTATTAAAAAGTAATTGAAAGAAATCTCAATAATTATTCCAACTTATGAACGGCCTCACTTGTTACAAAGGGCAATATATTCAATTCATACAAACTTTGTAGAAAAAATAGAAGTCATTGTTTGTGATGATTCAGAAAATAGTAATACAATAAGTGAAAATAAAAAGATTATAGAATTGCTTTGTCGTGAAAAACAATTTGAAATATATTATATTCGCAATTCGCATAATAAAGGAGTTTCTGGTGCTAGGAATTGTGGTATCGAAAAAAGTAAAGGTTCGTGGATTGCTTTTTTAGATGATGATGATGAATTTACCGAAGAATATTTAGATTATTTGTTACAAGAGATAAGGAAGAATACACAAATAGATTTTTATTGGTCAGATATATACTTAAAACAGAGTTATTCAAGAAGTTTAATTCGGAAAAAATTTTTTATAAAAAATGAAAATGATTCAGTAAATCAAATTATAACAATCGGGATAAGTTATGGAGTGTGCTTGAGAAAAACTTGTTTTCTTGAGAGTCATGGATTTGATGAGTCATTACCGGTTGGAGAAGATACAGATTTAATTCTAAATTTGTTATCACATTGTTGTAAAATACAACATATTGAACAATTTGGGATTATTAAACATGAAGATACAGATTTCATGCTTTCAAAGGATATTAAAAAATATGCTAAAAATCATATAGTTGTAAAGCTTCTTAATAAATACTATTCGTTCTTTGCAAATAATATTACCTTATATTGTGGAATGATTAGAAGAGGTCAATTTATCTATTTATCCAATAAAATGCCAATAACGGCTTTTCTATTTTCGTTTAGATGTATAATAAGGTATCATAAAAGAATTCTGTTAATTAAAAAATTATTAAAGTCTTGAGTTTGCTCGAGTTAGGTGAAGAAATATGTTGTTTTCACCTGAGGATTATCTTGCAATATTTATATATGGGAATACATTTTTATTAAATAATCCTTTGTTAAAAGATAAAAAAGGCAGTCTATTAAACTGCGCTGGTATTTCCGAAGAAATCTTCTTCAGAGGAATTTTTATTTCTTACTTAAAAAAAATATTCAAAGAAAAACTTAAAGGTGATTTTTATATTATTTTTATTTCTTCTATTTTATTTACCTTATTACATTTTTTGAATTTAAGTTATACTCATATAATAATTGCAAATTTACTTCAACAAGTCTTTGCAGCTTTTTGTTTTGGCATTTTCTTAGGTTCAATTTATTTGATAAACAGACATTTACGAATATGCATACTTATTCATTTTCTTTGGGATTTATTTGTTTCTTTATTAAAACCAATAGTTTTTAATAAAATGATGAGAATAACAATTATTTTATTATTTCTTCTTTTTGAAGTTTTTATTGCTATATTTGGTTATTTAAAGTTGTGCAATAATATGAAAAGAGAATAAGATAACTTCTTTTTTAGGCTAATTCAAAAAGAATATTTTTTGATTATCTTTAATTTGTAATTTCTTTAATAATATATCACTAATGATAATCTTACATATTATTTACATTATATGACAAAATCTTACATTTTATTATCTTGAAATATCAAAAGTTGAAGATAAAATTATATCAAAAGGAATAAAAAGTGGATTTTACAAATCAGTTAAGAGAATTACAATCTCAAAAAAGGATAAAGCTTTTTTTAGGAGCAAACCAACAGAATTATCTTTATGATGCCTATTCACAGAATATTTTTCCGGTTAAGAAGATTGTTGGAGAAATATTATCAGGGACTTCAGAATCTTCCATTGAATGTGATGAAAAACAAATACATGAACTTTTAGATTATTTACTGAGATGGGATGGAAAGATAAATTATCATGAATTATCAGAAACTCATTTAACAATTAATCTTTCCAATAAGTGTAATTTGAATTGCTCTTATTGTTATAGGGATAAGAATAATAAAAATGAAATGAATTTAGAGAAGGCCTTTGAAATAATTGATTATGCTGATAAGTATTATAAAACAAATAATAATGAAATTGTTTTTACAATTGATATGACTGGCGAATCTTTCTTTGATAAAGAAAAAATAGAAGCTATTTATCAAAAAATCCAAAAATATAAGAATCATCAGAAAATGAGACTTTGGTTTATGTCAAATGGCACCAAGATTACAGAGGATTATATTGAATTGATAAGAAAAATTCCAATAGATCCATTTTGGATTAGTTTGGATGGTCCCAAAGAAATTAATAATATAAATAGGAAATACTATGATGGGAAAAGCTCATTTAATGATGTAATATATAATGTTAAGAAATTACAAGAAAATAAAATAAATATAAAAATATCCTGTGTTCTTACCAAAGATTATCCATATCCAGATAAATTATTTAATTATTTTAAAACTTTAAATGCTGTTGGAATACAGATTTGCCCTGTTAGAAATGGTTGTGCTGCTTCATTGGGAGAAGATGATATTGAATTGGTAAAACAAAGTTATATAAAACTGTATGAACAGATATATTTGGAAATTTTAAAAGGCGATTTTTCATCTGTAAATCTTTTAAAAGAAGATTTTGTGATGCAACCAATTTACAATTTATTTAATCGGATTCGACAAGTTGGAAGATGTACTTGGGGTCAAGAAGTTGTAGTTGATTCAAAAGGAAATATGTATCCTTGTCTTTATGTTATAGGTAATAAAAAATATTTATTAGGAAATATTGATGATAAATTAAATGCGAAAGATATTTTATATCCTATTACAGTAAAGGATAGAAAAAAATGTGGAAGGTGCTGGGCCAGATTTTTGTGTGGAGGAACGTGTCATTTTAATTCCATAATAAGTAAGAATTCTGAATATGAAATTGATGATATAGAATGTGAGTTACGGTTGCTTTTAGTTACGGAATCTATAAAACTGATTATAAAACTAATGGAGAATGGGGCAGATGTAACTACATTTGCAAAAACGCTAAATTGCAAATAATCCTTCGTTGAAGGATAAAAATGGCAGTTTGTACCTACAATACAAACTGCCATGTACAATAAGGTTTGTATATCCCAAATATGTACTATTCCTATTGTACAGATATTATAAAATGCAATCAATACAAAAGTGCGATTGCAAAAGGAGAATCATTATGGTTAATGGTTTGTTTAGAGATATTTCCGAAGAGGAAATTATGAGTGTTAATGGTGGTTGTGGAGGTAGTGGAAGTCCATACGCTGCTATGATGCCTTGTCAAAAATGTATTGACAAGGGGAATGCGTATATGTCATCAGTTGTTCGTACAACTGTTGCTGCGGCTGTCGTAGGAGCTCAGCGGGGGGGGCCTGTAGGAGCACTCGCGGGAGCAGTTTCAGGCTTTATAACAGGTATTATCACTACAAAGGTTCCAGAACCGCATTCAGAGCATGCTCATTAATAATATAATTGCTTTTTAGTCATAAAACTCTTTAATAGTTATTATACTATTAAAGAGTTCACATATAGAGGAGAAAAAAATTATGAAACTAAAAGTATGCTATAGTAAGAGAGTTATATTTAGAGATATTTCCTTCTTTTTATTATTATTCTCATTGGTTTTTAGTTTTCCTATGAAGATAGAGATTTCATCTTTCATAGCTTTGGGGATGTTGTTTTTTGTGTTGGGCTATTATTATTCTGGTGTTTTTTTTGAGAATTCTTATTTGTATTTATCAAATAAGAAAACAGTCAGCTCAATCACAGATCCTCACATAAAAATAGAGGATATTGTTGGTTTCAGTACGAATAATCCTTTCCCTGTCCTTAGTCGATGGTGTAAGTCTTCAAATAATCTAACATTGTACCTTATAGATGGAAAACAAAAGACTGTTTCTGTAAATGAAAACGGTATAATTATTAGTTGGTTAGTACAAAACAATATAAGTAATATAAGAAAGTTAAATTTGAAAAATATAGTATGGCATATAATATACACAATTATAAATATTCTTACTATTTCTTTGTGTTTATACAATGTAAAAATACAATATACAGATTTGGGATTAACATTATTTTTAATTTCCATTTTATGTTTTTTCTATTGGATATTTTATATTATTTCTGGAGTTTATATGCTCCGCAATGGATTTGATGAACAATAGAAACATTATAAGTTAAAGAAATGTGAGTCAGAATGATTAACAAAAGCCTTTTTAAAGTGTTGGAAATGTTTTTGGAAGTTTGGTATATACTATGAACTTTAGATACATATATTTAAGTAATTATATAAAGAGTTTGTGAAATGAAATATTTTCAACAGTTAGATATAACCGATTGTGGGGCCGCCTGTTTAGCGATGATAGCTTCGCATTATGGAAAGCGATTAAGTATATCCGAAATACGAGGGTATGCTGGTACTGATATAATTGGTACGAATATAAATGGACTTCTCATAGCTGCTAAGAAATATGGATTAAAGGGAACAGCTGTAAAAGGTGGAAAAGATGCTATTTCTTCAACTCTTTCTGTTCCTTTTATTGCGCATATGCATATTCAACGAAATGATGATATCTGGATAGATCACTATGTTGTAATCCACAAAATCAATAGAAAGAAAATATTAATTTGGGATCCTGATCCATTATATAAAAAACAAAAACTTAGTTATGAACAATTTTTTAAATGGTGGACAGGTTATGCTATTTTCTTTGAACCTACAGTTGATTTTACAAAATCGAATAAAAAGGAGAATCTGCTTTTTAAGTTTATACCAATATTCTTGCCGCATAAAAAAACTTTAATCTTTTCTTTTTGTGCTTCTATATTATTGATTGCATTTGGCATAATTACTTCATTTTATTATAAATATGTATTTGATGAAGTAATATATTCAAAAGCAATTTTTTCGCTTCACACCCTTACAGCTGGTGTGTTGTTCGTTGTGATTATTCAATGCCTCGTGGAAACTGTTAGAAATATACTACTAGCACATTTTTCATTTAAAACAGATTTACAACTTAATTTTTCTTATCTGGCACATATATTTAATTTGCCCCTCTCCTTTTTTGAAAGTCGCAAGGCTGGAGAAATTTTATCCCGGTTAGGGGATTTGGATAAGATAAAACAGACGCTTTCCTCTGCCGCTTTAAGCGGTTTGATGGATGTCGTAATGCTTATAATTTGTGGACCAATTTTGTTAACAATTAACGCAAAATTATTTGTGGTTTCAATTATTACAGTTGTGATTGCTTCTGTTATTTCTATAATTTATGCAAAAATTTATCGCAGTTACTATTCAAAATCGATGAGTCTAAATGCCGAAGTGCAGTCATATTTGTATGAGTCGCTTAATGGAGTGGCAACAGTAAAAGCTTTAAATGCAGAAAATATAGTTAATACAGAATATGAAAAAAAGAAAATGTCTGCAATTGCAAATGGCTGGACTCTTAATCAATATGGAATTTCACAAGGATTTGTAAGTGGAATAATAAATGGAGTCAGCGGAATATTGGTATACTGGATAGGTTGTGCTGCAATTATAGATGGAACAATGAGTTTTGGAACATTGATTACCTTTAATTCTTTACTTGGGTATTTTACAGGACCTCTTTTTCGGCTTATAAATATACAAAATCAAGTTCAGGAAGCTCTTGTTGCAGCTGAGCGTGTAGGAGAAATTTTAGAACTTGAAAAAGAAAGGAATGATTCTGTAAAAGGCTTGAAACCGAAAAGAATTGATGGTCATATAAGATTTGAAAATGTTACGTTTTCTTATGGAAGTCGACGTCCTATTTATAGGAATTTTTCACTTGATATTCCTGCTGGTAGTTGGAGTGCCTTTGTTGGACCAAGTGGCTCTGGAAAAACTACTTTTGTGAAACTTCTTCTAAAATTTTATGAAGTACAACAGGGACAGGTTTTTCTTGATAATAACGATCTGCGTGATATAGATACATCATATTTACGTAGCCGGATAGGATATGTTCCTCAAGAAATCTTTTTGTTCTCAGGAACGATACGAGAGAATATTGCGCTTCATAAACCAGATGCAAATCTGGAAGAGATCATCGAAGTTGCAAAGAAAGCTGGTGCACATGATTTTATAGAAAATTTGCCAAAAAGGTATGAAACTATCTTAGGCGAAAATGGGGGTGGTTTAAGTGGAGGGGAGAAACAAAGACTTGCACTTGCTCGGGCTTTGTTAGGAAATCCATCCTTAATCATTCTAGACGAAGCTACTAGTAGTTTAGATAGTATCAGCGAAATGGAAATCCACAGAGTAATAAGAAAGTTAAAATCAGATAAGATTTCTGTAATCTTAATAGCACACAGACTTACAACTGTAGTCGGGTGTGACACAATATTTGTTATGAAAGAAGGAATAATTGTTGAACAGGGAACTCATAAACAGTTATTGGAAACAGGTGGACTTTATAGTGAAATGTGGAATGAGGTAGTTTAATGTATTTAAAAACTCTTGATGAAATGAAAAAAACAAGTGTTTTCTTTATGCTCAAACCTGTGAAAGCTATACATGGTCTTATAATTATTTTGTTTATGATAATTATTGTATTTGTCGTATGGGCAATTTTTGCTCCATTAGATGATGTAGTTAAAGCTGGCGTATTATTACGACCTAGTCAGAATGTTTCATCTGTTCGCTGTGTTTCAAGTGGAGAACTTGCTGCGAAGAATTATTTAAATGATGATTTTGTAAGAGAAGGAGATTTGCTCTTTGAACTAGATACTACAGCATATAAAGCAGAACTTGAAGCTTACTCGAAAGAATTACAGAAAAATGAAGATGAGATTTGTATTAACAGTACACTTTTATTTGTAATAGAGACTTCTGTTTTACAAGATTTGGATGTTGCCTCAGATGCCTATATAAAAGCTGTAGCATATGTTACGGAAAAAAAACGATATGAGACTTCGCTTGCAGATCTAAAGACTAAACTTGAACGAGAAATCTCAAAACCAAAAACACTCCGACTGCCTCAGAATATTCAAGATTTGCAGAATCAACTTGAACAAAATGAATTGGCTTTTGACTCTTGGAAAACTAATCAGAAATTAAGCACAATTGAAAATTTAAAACAGCTAAAAACTTCTGGAAAATCAATAGAAAGTCATATAAGTGAACTTGAACGAGTTATAAAAAATTCAACTATATATGCACCAATAAGTGGGCGTATAAGTGAAGTTATAAAACTTAATACGGGAGATTATATTCTTGCAGGTGAAGAAGTACTTCGAATAATTCCTCAGAATGATGAATCTCTTAAAGCAGATATATATGTTGCTCCGTTACATATTGCTCGAGTTAAGGTTGGAAATCCCGTAAAGATAAAATTTCCGGGCCTTCCTCCAAGTCGCTATGGGATGATCGAAACATCAATTTCTCTTGTGCCGCCAGATATTACTGTATTACAAGATGGACAAACAGTTTTTGTTGTAGAAGCAGAAATTTCTAAACCATATTTGCAGGAAAAGAATGGACAGATTGCAAAACTTTTACCAGGTATTTCTGCAGAAGCCCGCATAGTAATAGATCGCAGTTCAGCGATGCAAATGATTTTGCGTAAATTGGATTTTTTAAACTAAATTGAGGTATAGATGAATATTATAAAACGTTTTATATCAGCAGTTTTCTGTTTATTTATATACAGAGGATTATCAGCCCAGCCATTAATCGAGACTCTTTTAAATATAGCATTGGAAAATAATGCACAGATTATTGCTGCAAAAGCAAATTATGATTCTGCAGCTTATTCTGCCTTAAATGGGGGAGGTATGTATGCACCAGGGCTAGAAATTAAAGGTTCAAAAACAACTAAAGATGAATTTTCTAATTCCGTAACTTATAGCCAGCCAATCCCAGGCGGGACTTCTGTTCAGATTACAGGTTCTTATGATTATTCATCAGTTCAAATGCTGGATACAAAATATGAAACAAGAACACCTTCTGTTTCTTTTTCTGTATCCCAGAGCCTGTTCCCTTTTTGGATGTCTGGACATTTAATTGATCCTAACTTGTTATCATACCAGCTTCAGAAGGAATACTGTTATAATTTGCTTCTATATGAAAAACATAACTTAATAAGAGAGCTTACACAAAATTGTATTTATGCAGTTATTGAATATAATAAAATCCAATCTATAAAGAATTCGTTAAATCTTCTACAGTCTCAGAGTAATGCTTTGTTAGAGCTTAAAATGTCAGGTGCAATAAATGAAGCGAAATTTTTAGAGTTGGAAAATTCAAAATGGTCTTATGAACAAGATTTGCTTACAGCAAATACAAATTATTATGAGTTTATTCAAAAAATTAATACATTGTGTAATATTGATTATAATGTATTGAGTGAGGAGGATATTGAAAGGTTAATACCATCATGTTATTCAATAGACGATTTTATAAATATGGTAAAAACTGTTATTGGTAATAAGATAGATCCGTTTGAAGCATCATTACAATTAAGTATTCAAATTATCGAAAATAATATCATTAGCAGTAAACAAAAAGGGGCTCCAGCGTTATGTGTTTCAGCAGTGGTTCCATTTGATATAGATAATAAGAAACCAGGAGAATGGACTTTAAATTTGTCACTAGATGTTTCACCTTTTTTTTCATCAATAGCTGAACATAATATAGCAAAAGAACAATTGGATTTACAGTCTTCAAGAAATACGTATTACTCTTATGTTACGAAAAAGAATTTCTTGAAGAAACAATATGAATTGTTTGTACATAATTATGATATAAAAATTGAAACACTGGCAACACTTATTTCAAATTATGAGAAAGAATTGAATGACACTTTGATTCAATTTGAGAAAGGGGCTGTATCACAAATAGATTATGAAACCAAAAGGGTATATCTTGAGAATTATCATCTAACATATGAATCATTAATTTATTATTCCTTGCTTTATAAAATTTTGATTTTTTTTGTTTCATAATAATATTATTATAAAACAAATTATTGGTATTATTTTTAAATTAATTCCGTCTTATATATGTAAGAAACTTCTTTCAAAAAAACTTTGACATTCTGTAATAATGGTATTATCTTTAAATATAGGAGAAAATTCCCCGCAGGAGATTTAATATGAAAACAAAAAATGTAATTTTGGGTGCTATTCTTGCAATTCTTGGTATTATTATGATTGCAAAACCTGATGCTTGTATAAAGGCTGTTGTTGTTATTGTTGGTCTGGCAGCTCTTGTGTTTTCAATTTATAATCTTCTTTTTGTTTACAAGCAGTGCGAAGATCCGGTTTATAAAAAGACCCTCTTTATAAAAGGAATTGCCACTTTTGTAATCGGATTGATTTCTATAATCTGTCCGTTTGTTCTTGTAAAGACCGTAACAACTATCTGGAAAATCATTTCTATTGTTCTTGCTGTTTATCTTATTTTGTATGCCGGAGTAAGCGTTTATTCTTCTGCAAAACTCCGTGCTAAATTTGCAGACGAAAGTAAAAAGCTCCTGATCGAAGCTCTGATTTTTGTTGCCATTGCAATTCTTCTTATCATTATTCCTATTGAACAATTTGGCATTGCTTTTGTTCGCGTTGTAGGTCTTGGCGGTTTAATAATTGGTCTTGTAATGGTCGCTGTTGAAATAGTTGTAAGCAAACGTACTGCTGGAGACAGAGAAGAGGAGTCTGATGTTGCAAAAAAGATGGATCCTCAAACTGCTGCCGAAACACAAACAGATTCAGATGATGCTGATGACTAAGATTATTGCCTTGCAATAATTTGAATTTTTCCTTTTTTTGTGGTATAATATTTTTGTATGGAAACAAAATTCAAAGTTGACCAGAAGGTCGTTTATCCAAGCCAGGGTGTTGGCGTTGTAACAGAAATCTTCGAAAAGAAATTTAAAGACGAAATGAATCTTTATTATAAGATTTATATCGAAGCTTCTGATATGATTGTCATGGTTCCTGTTGATAAAGCAGAAGAACTTGGAATCCGCCATATTGTGTCTGCAAAAGAGGCTCAGGAAGCGCTTGAACTTTTATCTGCTGAATTTGAACCAATTACCTCGGACTGGAAATTACGCTATCAGATGAATCTTGACCTTCTTAAAAAAGGTACAGTTAAAGATATTGCCACAATTGTACGCTGTCTTTATAACCGAAGCAAAGTAAAAGAATTGCCGATTTTGGAACGCAAACTTTATGATTCGGCAAAAAAACTTCTTGAAGACGAAATTTCTTTTGCACTTGGTAAACCTTCTAAAGAAATAGAAGCTGCTATTCACACAAAGCTTGAACCTCCTGGAGCAGCCCCTCGTGTTAAACACACAATCCAGCTTGATGATGATGAAGATGATGATTTGATGGATGACGTTAATGAAAAATCTCGCCGTCGTGATGATGATCTGGATGATGACGATGGAGCTTCGGACGATATGGACGATGCAGAAGGAGATTTTGACGAGGATGATGATTCCTTCTAATCAGCGGGGTGGAGCTTCTTCCACTCTTGCAAAAGTCGCTGTGATTATAACTGCCGCCGGTTCTTCTACAAGGATGGGCGGCACAATTAAAAAAGAATACCTTCCATTAGGTAATGGTACAGTTCTTTCTTCCTGTGTAAAAGCTTTTGAACAGGCTTCAAAAAACAAAGACAAACCTTTTGACATTTCTCATATAATTGTAACCGTTCCTATGAACGGAACTAACGAAGCGGCAGAAGCTGTTTCTGCCTTTTTTGAATTTGATGATGAAATGAAAGAAAAGGTTGAATATGTTCAGGGTGGTTATACCCGTCAAAAATCTATTTTGAATGCGCTTGAGCATATAAAGAAAAAGTCGCTTCAGCCCGAATATGTACTTATTCACGACGGAGCTCGTCCTTTTGTTTCTGAACAGCAGATCCAGCTTGTTCTTCTTGCAAGTCAGGAATTCGAAGCTGCTGCCCCGGGTATGACTCCAACAGACACAATAAAAGAAATAGATGAAAACGGCTTCATTGTAAAGCATCTTCAGCGCAGTCTTCTTACTGCAATTCAAACTCCACAAGGCTTTGTTTTTAGCAAACTCTTTGATGCCCATAAAAAAGCTGCTGCTGACGGACACGATTACACAGATGATTCTGAAATCTGGGGAAAATATGTTGGTCCTGTAAAGCTTGTTACAGGGGACCCTAAAAATATAAAAATCACATATCCCGGGGATATTGAAAAGGGTGAAGCATTGCGAGCTACAGGAGGCCTTTCATGATTCGTGTAGGACTTGGTTATGACATTCACAAATTGGTCGAAGGCCGCCGCCTGCTGCTTGGTGGAGTAGAGCTCCCTTTTGAGAAAGGCGAAGACGGCCACTCCGACGGAGATGTTCTTTATCACGCAATTACAGATGCTGTACTTGGCGCTTCTGGTCTTGGTGATATAGGTTCCTTTTTTCCTCCCGAAGAAGCCAAATGGAAAGATGCCGATTCTGCAGAGCTATTGAAAACCGTAATGAAAAAAGTTTATGCAGAAGGCTGGCAGATAGAAAACCTGGACTGTGTAATCAAACTTGAAAAACCAAAGTTCATTCCATACCGCCAGAAGGTAATTGAATCAATTGCCCACACTCTTGATATTGCTCCAGAGCAGGTCTTTGTTAAAGCAAAAACCGGTGAGAAACTCCCACCGGTTGGTACAAGCGAAGCAGTTGAAGCAACTGTTGTTTGCCTTTTATCTAAATAATTTTATTAATCCTTAATCTGGAAGCTCAAGCAAAAGTTCAATTTCTGTTGTAGTTCTGTTGAATCTCTTTGCAAGTTCAGGAATTGTCCAGCCTTCACGTTTGAGCTGTTTAATAGTCTCTTTCATCTGAGGTGGAATTCCTTTGTCTGCAGAAGGTCTGCTCTTGCTTACTTCATTCTTTGTAATGTCATGAAGAACTTTGAACTTGTTATCGACATCTTTGCCAAATTGTTCAAGCTTTAACTGGGCTTCTTTAATACCTGTGTTTGTAGCTGTGATATTGTCAATTCTCTTTTCGGCTTCGCTAATAACATTATCCAGGTTCTGCAGTTTGCCTGCTGCTTCGGTAATCTTTGGTCCGCTCTTAAGAATGCGGTCAACATTTTCCTGAACTTCCTTGATTTCTCTTGGCAAAGAAGTAACCTGTCGCTGACAATCTGCAATTCTCTGCTCAATATCCTTGAGGTTAGCAAAGGATGTATCAACATCTTTAAGAACTCTGTTGATAACGTCATCCTTCTTGGCAAGGCGTTCATACTGCTGCGATACAATATCAAGCTTGTCTGTGTAATCTCGTACAGCAACTTCCATTGTGCTGATGTCATCAGAAGTATTGTTGAGTGTCTGAATTCTTTCATCAATTGTGTTAGACAAAGCAAAGAGCTGGCCAAACTTCTGTTCAAGATTTGTAACACGCTGTTTCTGCTGCTCAATGTTGTTCAGCTCGCGTTCAATTTCTTCGTTCATTCGAACAATTGAATTGTACTGCTTTGTAATATCTTCGGCTGTGTCTGTAAATCCATCCAGCTGTTCAATACGGTTATTCAATTCATCAAGACCTTCATCAAGGTGGCGCTTCATTGCATCTGCGCGCTCGTAAACGCCTATGCTTGACTGAATAGACTGAAGCTCTTTTGTAAGGTCTCCCATTCGAACCTGAAGGTCATTTGCATCGTTCTGCATTTTAAGAACAAACTGTGCCTGGTTAGCGCGGTTCTGTTCTGAGGCAGTCTGAATATCCTTTTTGAGTTGGGCAAGGTTTTGTGCAGAATCTTCATTCTGAGCCTTAACACGCTCTTCAGTATCTTCAAGCATCTTGGTGTAAGTGTCGCTAAGCTGAGTGAGAATCTCCTGAGAACGTTCTTCATATTCTTTCATAGAAGATTCTGTCTTATTCTGCAAAGAAGTAATTTTTTCGCTCAAATCATTCTGCTGCTCCTGAATGTAAGCAGCATACTTACGCATATCGTCATTAATCTTCTGCTGGGTTTCTTCAAGGCTGTTATCCGAAGCAGTCTTAAAGGCTGTGAGTTCATCCTGGAATACGCTGTTAGCCCCATCTAACTGAGAACGCAGCTGCTGTTTCCAGGTGTTGAATTCTGCAAGGGCTGCATCAATAGAAGATGTGCTTGTTTCCTGGCGCTCACGGATACTCTGTTCAAAAGACTGTAAATCAGTGAGCAGTTCGTTTTGTGTACGCTCAAGGTTTGTTTGAACTTTAGAAAGGGCACCATCAAGTTCTTTCTTAAACTCTTTGTCTGTGCTTGTAGAAATCTGAGAAATCTTGCTTCTTGTTTCATCCTGGAAGTCATTGATAGTTTCCTGAATTTCAGAAATATCCTTTTCCATTCCAAGCTTAGATTTTTCAATTGCTTCGGCAAGTGTGTCATACTGTTCATTTGCTTTTGATGTAATAGAAGCAAGATTTGTTCTAAGGTCATTAAGGTAATTTTGTTCAAGGTCCTTTCTCTGTGCTTCGTAGTTACCTGCAATTTCACTGAGCTTAGTATCAAGGTCAACCTTCCAGCCCGAAAGCTGAGAATCAATTTCGTTGTTCTTTGTAAGAATTGTGTTGTTAAAGGATTTTTCAAAATCAATAAGCTTGGCGCTCATGCTGCCGGTTGCAGTATTCTTAAGTTCATCGAGCGACTTATCAATTTCCTGCAGTCTTGTCTCAATAGTCTGAGAATCCTCTTTAATCTGAGCAGAGAATTCTTCGTGCTTACGCTGCTGTTCACTTGTAAACTTATCAAAATCTCCAAGTACACGAGACTGAACTTCCTGCATTGCCCCACGCAAACTCTTTTCAAGTGTATCAATATCGGAACCACTGTTTTGAATCTGTGAAAGTTTGTTTTCAATATCCTTTTTGTAAGAATGAAGCTGTTCATCAATTCCTTCAAGAATATTAAGATGAGTCTGCTCGCTTTCGGCAACTGAACGTTTAACAGCATCTGTAATCTGTTTGTTCATGTTGTTAAGCTTGATTTCTGCATCTGTCTTAAAGTCTTCAAGTTCTTTATTGATAATCTTTATGCGTTCATCAAGCTCTGGCTGCAGTGCCTGTGCCTTCTGGTTAGCAGCACTAGTTTCCTTCTGCAAATCGGCAACTGCACTTTCGGCTTCGTGAATTGAATTGCTTGATTCAAGAGAAACGGCTTTAATCTGATTTGTAATGTTTTCCTGAAGGGCATCAATTTTCTGCTGGATAAGGTCTGCGTATTCGTCGATTTTTTCTTTTGCTCCCTGATTAAATGTATCAAGAGCATCCTTTTCTTTTTGATCTGCAGAAGCAAGTGCATCCTTATAAAGTCCTGCATAGCGTTCCTGCATAATCTTAATTTCTTCATCAAGTTCGGTCTGAATAGTCTGAAGGCTCTGTGAATTTCCATCAACATCGCGTTTAAGGAATTCAGAAGTTTCGTTACACTGCTTTAAGCTTTCTTCAAGAGAAAGTCTGATTTCTGCAATGCGCTGCTTGTAGTCCTCATTAAGGGCACGAAGACGTTCTGTAAATACATTCTGAAGACCTTCTTCTTCGGTTTCGTAACGTTCTGTAAGGTCACGGATATTTGTTTCAAGAGCAGCAGTCTTACTTTCGTATTCATTTTCAACATCAGAAAGTCGACTTCCAATGTCATTCTTAAATTCAGAAAGCTGGCTCGAATAATCATTCTGCAAAGAATTAATCTGGTCTTTGCATTCTTCTGCAAAGGAAGTAATTTCCTGATTAATGCTGTTTTCAAGGCTTTCGAGTTTACCAGTGCTTTCCTGAGCCATCTGATTTACAGCAAGGTCATATTCAGACTTAAGGCGCTGCTGTTCTGTAACAAAGTTCTGATTAAACTCATTGATTTTTGTATTGTTAATTGCTGTTGCAGAGTCAAAAGCTTTTGTATAATCAGACTTCATCTTTTGAATATCTGCATTTATTTTTGCTTCATAATCAACAATTTCTTTGTCGCCCTTGGCAGTAATAGAAGAAATCTGGCCGTCATATTTTTGTGTGATTTTGCCCAGAGTGTCATCATATTTTTGTGTAAGTTTTCCAACGGCTTCGTCGTATTTTGTAGTAAAGCTGTTATAGTCAGAATCATATTTCTGGGTAAGGGTAGAGTAGTTTTCTTCGTAACGCTGACTGATTTTTTCAAAGTCAGATTTGCACTTCTGGTCAATGCGGGTAAAGTCTTCGTTGAACTGAGCCTGAAGCTTATTGATGATTCCTTCGTTTTTACCTGAAACAGAATCAAGCTGCTCGTTGTATTTTGTGTGAAGGGCCTGAACCTTTCCTGTATAATTGTTCGAAAGATTATCGATACTCTTCTGGAAGTTTTCGTTCATCTTTGTAAGGTCGGCCTTTATGCTTTCAACAAGCTTCTGTTCCGACTCTTTGAAAGATTTTGTAATCTGAGAATCGAGCTGGGCATTCTGGCTTTTGATTTCTGCAATATATTGCTGAGATCGTTCTGTTGCCTGCTGGCTCAAATGTTCAAAGGCTGTATTTTCAAGAGATTCTGCTTTTGCTGCGGCCTGGTTGTAAGCTTCCTGAATCTGCTGCTTGATTTTTGCAAGAGCATTTTCGGCTTCGGTCTGAGACTTGCGGATTTCGCCTGCAATTTTGTCGGCATAGTTTTTGTATTCATCAAGGAGGGTGGTGCCGACTGCTTTAAGCTGTTCTGCGTTTTCTTCGGAGAATTTCTGTGTAACCTGTGGAATCTTTTTATCAATGTTATCAACAGTCTGCTGCTGTTTATCGAGGCGCTCGTTGAGTTTATTAACAATTACGCTTTCTTTCTGGATGCGTAAAAGATTTTCTTCAACATTTGCAGACATTTCGTTTAATTCGTCAAGGATTTTTGAATAGCTGTTAATCTGTGCTTCAATATTTTGAACAGCCTTAATGCTCTTATCAAGACTTTCGATTTTCTGTTCAAAATCCTTGTTCTGCTGGGTTAAAAGCTTTACGGCTGCATTGGCCTGATTCTGACGGGAATCAAATTCTGCCACAAGCATGTTGAAGTGATTTTCCAGAGTTTTGTAGGAATCTTCCATGTCCTGTTTGCGAGAGTCTGCATAGGTTTTTACGCGATTCATCGCATTGTTTTTTTTGGTTATTTCATGGAAATAAATTGAAATTCCAAGAGAAATAACAGAAGCAATGAGAATTGAGATTACGATATCCACTTTTTTTCCCCACCCATTTTATTAAGATTCCGAAGCTAATCGGAGCTTTTATTAAATATAAACTTGTCCAGCTGCTTATAATCCCAGAAGGTAATATCTGCGATTTTTGATCTGGCCCCGAATATTCCCCTTATCCAAGGTACAAACCAACCAGCTTTCATTCCAAGCTTCTTAGGACCAGCAACATCATAAGCGTGGCTGTTTCCTATATAAAGTATGCGCTCAACCGGAACTTCAAGCTTTTCCGACAATTCCTCAAAAGGCTTTGACGAAGGCTTAAGGGCTCCAATCAATTCTGAACTCAAAAGTAAATCGCAGTCCTTTTTTATGCCCCAGATGTCTCCTTTCTGTTCAGGCGGAAAATCGGACAGAAGTGCAATCTTGACTCCAGCTTCTTTGAGCTTGTGTATAAGTTTTTGGGCTCCTTTGCAGGCATTAATTTTTTCAAAATAAGGCCTGAGTCCTTCGTAGACAATATCAGTGATAAGCTGTTCGGCCTCTTGAAGGGTACAGCCAAGTTCCTTTGCAAGAAACCCGCTCTGTGACCTGAAAAGATCGTTGTAGCCTTTCTCATTTCTCTTGTCTGCACGCAGCATGGAGCGCACTTTGTTGAACTTCATGAAAAAGCGCCAGTTCTTAAGATAGTGGGGCAGAACCTTGATGTAGAAAACTATGTTGCGGTACAGTGTTCCGTCAATATCAAAAGCAACAGCGTCTATTTCACCCAAATTTAAAATATACACTAAAATATTATACTATAATAATGTAAAAAAGTCATTAAAAATATGAATTCATTCGTGCATATTGAAAATTTGGGTGAGGAGACTTTTATCCGGTGTGATGCAGAGGTTTTTTTCCTGGGTAGGGAGGACCAGACCTTTGGGGCCGTTTTTGGCGCGGCGGAGGTATTTTACGTGGGTGTAGTAAAGATCCACTTTTGTGTTTGTACGGGCCTTTGAGTAGTAAACTGCAAGATTTGCGGCAGCCAGAAGAATATCAAGAGGGACAGTCTTTCCTTTTCGGGCTTTTATAAAGACGTAGCCGCCGGGAAAGTCTCGCGTATGCAGCCAAAGGTCGTCCCCTCGTACATGATGGCGTAAAAGGTCGTCGTTTTCGTTTGCATCGCGGCCAACAAGAATGTACCAGCCGTTTATAGTGTAGTCCAGTCCAGGATGACTTTTCTTTTTTTGCTGACTTGGGGTAGTGTCACGGCGTAAAAGTTGTTCAATTTTAACAGGATTCTGCTCGTTGCAAATCTGCTGGTATTGAGCGTCCAGTTTTTCTATCTGGCGGCGGGTTACTTCAATATCGTTAGCAAGCTCTTCTGCACCAGAAAGGGCCTTTTTATAATTTTTATAATAATCCTGGGCATTTTCCTGAGCCGATTTTTTAGGATCAATCAAAATCCTCATGGTTTTACCGCTATTGTAGTCTTCGCATTCCAAAAACTTAGAGCTTCCGTCAATAAGGTGTCCATAAGTTAAAATCAAGTCACCTTCGTGCTTTATGCTTTCTGCATTTTCAAAGCGCTCCTTTTTTTGCAAAAGGTTATTCAGCGCCGCCTCCATTTTAGAGTGCTTCTGGTTGTACCATTTTTCCGCTTTTTCCAGCAGTGCCGCCCGCGACAAGGAAGAAGTCTGTTCACTGTAGTACCAGTCAATGAAAGAATTAAAGGAGGGGAAAGCGAGTTTTGCAAACCTCGATTCGGATAATCGATTGCAAAACTCGTTAGCGAAGCGTATCTTCCCCTCGCTATCACCAAAGCCTTTGTCGTTTTCAGAATTATTCTCTGCCCCTAAAACCCCATCCCATTCTCTAACAGGATACTTCTCCAGAACTTCTGCCTCAGAAATATCCTTTACATCAACTTCAAACTTTTCACCTTTTATTTCCCCTCGCTCAGGCCTTCTGAACATGGGTTCTAGAATCGTATTATCAGTATCGCAAAGAATTACGTTGGCCGCATTGTTCCAGAGCTTTATGTAAAGAATGTAGTTTTCTTCAATTTCCTCAGCTTCCTGCTGCGAGGCCAGTTCTTCTTTAGAAAGCACAGGCTTTTTTACAAGAGAAAGATGAACAGTCTGCTGGTTAGCCTTTTTTTCGTCGGCAGCTACAAGGCGACTAAGTTCCATTTTTATAACGCGCTCAAAACCAATCTGTTCACAAGAATTAATGCGGCAGCCCTTAATGTGAGAACGCAAAAATTCCATAAATCGCAGCGGTTTATCATTTTTAGTAATCTTACGACGAGTCTCATTCAAACGCACTGCATTCTGGGCCGTGCAGACAACCACAGTTTTTGCGGCCCCTTCCTTGTAAGTATAAAGCGCCAGCATATCAAATCCCGGCTGTACAATTTCCTGAATAAAGGCCCCGGTAAGATCAAGTTCTTTGAGAATAAGATTTATTTCGTTGCAGTTGAGAGACATATAAGTGATTGTATATATGGGATGGCGGTAGTGTCAATTGCATCAGAAAATTTGCTTTTCGAAGTTTTTGGTATTATATTTAAAATGGAGGCAGAAAATGAAAATTGCTTTTTTTGATACACATTCTTATGATAAAAAATCGTTTGTTGAGGCTAACAAGGCCTTTAACTATGAAATAGATTTCCGCGACTACAAACTCAACGAAAATACAGCACTCACTGCTCAAGGCTACGATGTGGTCTGTGTTTTTGTAAATGATGTTGTAAATGCAGAGGTTATAAAAACTCTTGCTGGATGTGGAGTAAAACTGATTGCCCTGCGATGTGCGGGCTTTAATAATGTAGACTTAAAGGCAGCAGCAAGCGCCGGAATTAAAGTTGTTCGTGTTCCTGCTTATTCTCCTTATGCAGTTGCAGAACATGGTGTTGCACTTTTAATGTCTCTTACACGTCATATACCTCAGGCTTATTTGCGAACAAAAACTGCCAACTTTAATATCGAAGGACTTACAGGCCGCGATCTTTATGGATTAACAGCCGGCATCCTTGGAACCGGAAAAATCGGACGTATTATGGCCGACATCCTCATGGGCTTTGGAATGAAAATCATTGCTTACGATCCCTTTCCAAACGAGCAGTGGGCAAAAGAAAAAAATATTGAATACGTTGGACTCGATGAAATTTTCCAGCGTAGCGATGTTTTGAGTTTACATTGTCCACTTACAGAAGAAACTAAGCACGTAGTAAATCACGACCGTATGAAAATGATGAAGCATGATGCTGTAATCATCAACACAGGACGTGGAGCACTTATAGATTCTAAGGCTCTTGTTCATGCTCTCAAGCATGGACACATTGGTGGAATTGGTATGGACGTTTACGAAGAGGAAAGTAAATACTTCTTCAGTGACTGGTCCACAGACATCATGACCGACGATACTCTGGCTCGCCTTTTGACTTTCCCAAATGTTATCATTACAGGTCATCAGGCTTTCCTTACAACAAATGCGCTTAAAAATCTTGCAGAAACAACTCTTGAAAATGTTAAGGCCTTTGGGGCAGGTGCAGAGCTTGTAAATGAGGTAAAGTAGGAGCTGCAGTCCTAAATATTTTTTGACATCTTTTTAATTTCTTCTTTGTAGAGTTCCTTAAGTTCAGGCGGCTCCAGAATCTTAACTGCGGCTCCAAAATGCAGTACCCAGTAAAGAGTTTCCTGCAGCTGGTTGGACTCAAAACTCAGGTGAACATTGCCGGCTTTGTCCTGGAAGCATTTTTGATTTTTGTGCCAGGTGCGTTCAAGAATATAGGTGTTAATAGATTTATCAAATACAAGTTCAAACTTGAGCACCGGCAGCTCGTTGTTCCAGATACCAAAGTTCGGATCAATGTGAACCTTTTTTTCATAGTCAGAATCCGGTTCAAATTCACTAAGCAGAACAAGGTCCTTCATGCGCGAAAGATTATATGTGCTGTATCTGTTGTGTTTGTGACAAAATCCAACAGCATACCAGTCGCCCTTCTGACAGTAGATTTTGTATGGATCAAGAGTGTGAGGAGTGTGTTCAGTGCTGCTTATAGAGCGGTAACCAAATGAAACACTTTTATGTCCTTTAATAGCTTCAAAGATTTTCTTGAAAACATCCCCGTCAATGGCAGGCAGTGGATCCGAAATAAACTGAACATTGTTCACAAGACTGGACTGAACCTCCACTTCATCAGGAAGCATCTGCGAAATAGTGTCGTATACTTTGGTGATAGTATCTTTGAGAGGTGTATTGTCATACCGTTCCAATAGGGGGAGTATCCCTGCCAAAGCTACAAGCTCTCCCTCGCTGATAAGAACATTTTTTACAAAAAAAGTTTCATCGGTGTAGTAGTAGCCTTTTCTGATGCGGTCATATTCAATAGGTGCATTATAGTAAATCTTAAGTTCATCTAAGTCCCGCAGAATCGTTCTTCGCGAAACTTCAAGTTCCTTCATGAGTCTGTTAACATCCGGGTAAGCAATAGTCTGAATAGCTTTTTCCAGCCTAAGCAGGCGCAGAGATTTTACATGATGTTCTCGCGGCTTTTTTCCGGCAGGGTCTTTGATTATGTTGACGCTTTTGTTCATAGGATTATTGTAGCATGGATTTTTAAATTTTAGGAAAAAAATATGTCAGAATGTTCAGGCTTCCTTTCTTACCTAAAAAATCTGTGGTTTCTTCTTTTCTTTTTTGCTATAATACATTTATGAACAATTTTGTGTACGAGAATAAAAAAGAGATTTCATCGGCGTTCATTGATTCGTCGGTTAGGTTGGGTACTGCACAGACTACAGTTCTGGTTCAGGATAATGTTACAGAGTGTTTTGGCAGCTTTGAATGCGATGGTGTTACTTACAAAAAAAAGTATAATGCATTCTGGGTCTTTTCTAAGGCCAAGTTTAAGTTTTTTTCACGACCGGCCTGGACCGATTTTGTAACGGTAAAAACATTCCCTATAAATAACAGCGGAATCCGCACAAATATCAATACTCAGATTCTAGACTCTACAGGTAAGCTTGTTGTAAATGTTAAGCAGGAAGCCTGTGTTTTGAGCTTTGAAAATCACAGGCCTGTAAAGCTTTCTGCTGTTGGTTTTCCTGCAGAAGGTTTTCCAGAGCCTGTACTTGATGAACCCTTTGAACGATTCCCTTCAGATTTTACTGAAGATGCTTTTGTTTATGAGCAGGTTGTCCGATATTGTCATATTGATATGTCTCATCACATGAATAACTGTGAATATGTTCGTCTTGCGCTGAGCGTTTTTTCTGAACAATATCTTCTGGAACATGAACTTATCGAAATGGAAGTTCATTATACCGGCGAAAGTAAGGAAGGGCAGACACTTAAGATTTACCGTCGTGATTGTGCCGATTGCCCTGGAAAAACTTACATCCACATAAAAGAAGGGGATCGCTGTGTGTTTGAATGCTGTTTTTTGTTAAAATAGCTTATTCTTTTCGAACCCAAATAATCCATCCTTGTTGCAATATACCAGCAGTTTTTTTACACGGCTGATTTTGAATCTTGTCTGGCATGGACCTTCGGGGTAGAGTTTTTCAAACTGAATTCCATCGTCTGACACAGCGGCAATAAATGAAATATAATGCCCCTTTGTCATAGGGTGATCGAGCGAAACATAATATTCATCTTCGCTTATTTCAATGTTTATTTTATGTTCGGTATCTGCCTCTTCTGCATTTTGAGGAGGCAGTGTAATTCCGCAACAGCTGATTAATGCTTCTCCTGTTGACATAATCACATTCCCGCAAACCGGGCAGACGTAAAATTTACTTCTTGCAATATTTGCGTTTTTGTTTTGATTATGTATACAAGTTCCCGAAAGAAGTTCTATTACAGAAATCCCCAACGCTCCGGCAAGCGATTCCAAAAGGCTTATATCCGGAAAACCATTTCCTGTTTCCCACTTGCTCACAGCCTTTGATGTCACGTTGATTTTTTCTGCAAGCTCTTCCTGTGTCATCTTCTTCTTTTCTCGCAGCATCTTTATTTGTGCACCTGTTACATAATTGTCTATCATAATTAAACCTCTCTTGTTTTGATTTATTCAAAGTCTAGCATAAGTCGGATTCGATTGGTACCTACGTTTCGTGGAGATTTTTATGAGCCTTTATTTATTATATCCATGCTGTTGCCGCGTGTCTGTAAAGTTGCAAATGGTTTGGGAATAGATAAATGCGGTTGCATAAAAATCTGCGATATGTTATAAGTGAATTATTCTAATTAAAAAGGAGGTTGAGATAAGATTTATGATTTTAATGACTAACAATTCGACCTCCGCTATTCACGCCTAGAACATTTCTTGTCCTGAAAGCGGAGCTGCATTGGAATATCTTCTCGGATATTAATTCTTGCATTCAGGAAATTCAAATTGAAAACAAATAATATTATTACTGCGCGCGTGTCATGTGTGCAGAAAAATCTTTTTACCCTGCTGCCTTGTGCAGAGGATGGAAGAGTTTGTATTGAGGATGGTGGTGATGACCAGGCTGCCCTCCCGGAAATGACCGGCAAACTCAAAGGAAAATTTTACAATCTTGGACTTGAACCGCCAGTTGTGGGAGACTATGTAAAAGTTTTTACAAATGAATATGGTGATGCGCTGATTGACCAGGTGTTTCCCCGTAAAACTGTATTCAAGCGTCCCAATCGCAGCGGCCACTCAGAAGCCTATGTAAAGAACTTGTTAGAGGAGACTATCGTTTCTAATTTTGATTATGTTTTTATTGTGACCTCGCTTAATCAGGATTACAGCGAAAACAGAATTGCGCGATATGTTTCTATTACTCTGAACACTGGTGCCAAGCCTGTTGTGATTTTATCTAAGGCAGATTTGTGCAATGATGTTGAGCTCAAGGTGGAAATTACAAAGGCTGTATGCGATAAGGCAGATGTGATTGCAATCAGCTCGCTTACCGGCTATGGGCTTGAAGGGCTGCAGCAATATCTTCAGAAAGATAAGACAATTGCGATAGTCGGTTCTTCCGGTGTCGGCAAGTCTACCTTGCTCAATACCCTGAACGGTGCAGATTTGATGAAGGTAAACGCAATCCGCGACGAGGATGGAAAGGGCCGTCACACCACAACTTACCGCCAGCTCTTCCGTCTGCAAAACGGCGCCTGGATTATGGACACTCCGGGTCTGCGGGAAATTGGTGTGCTTGATATGGAAGAAGGAATAGACGAAACTTTTTCTGATGTAGTTGCCCTCTTTGACCAGTGCAAGTTTAACGACTGTTCACACACAAGAGAGCCGGGCTGTGCAGTCCGCAAGGCTCTGGAGGACGGAACCCTGAGCCAAGAGCGCTGGCAGACTTATCTTCAGCTTCACACCGAAAATGAATGGGGTAAGGCAAAGATGATGCAGATTGCCAGGTTTACACGCGAGTACCAGAAGAACAGATACAGCGTGTGGGATTTATAGGAGAAAAAAATGAAAATCACAACCAAACAATTTCAACTTTTAACAGACATAAATCTCGTATGGGATTTTCTTGTCGAAACATATGATTGGAAAAATGACTGCGGCCGGGCGGCGCCATTTTTTGAATATGCGCTTACTTCCTCGTGGATGGATACTTCATATTCATTTTTGGACAGGCTCTGGTTTGACGGAGACAAAGTTGTCGCCTTTGTTTATTACGAAAATCCTGTAACAGACATTTATTTTAATGTCCGCAAAGGCTATGAGTTTCTGGCAGACGAGCTTGTAGATTATGCAATTTCAAACATGCCGCATTTTTGTGGCGAACAGCAGTTTGTTTTATTCGACGGCCAGCAGTTCATAAAAGATGCAGCGGCAAAACGTGGTTTCAAACAGGTTTACGAATGGAATGAACTCGTCTTTGATTTTAAGAACGAATTGAATTACGAGTTGCCGGAAGGATATCATTTTGTAGAGCCCAAGAATATTGATATCGTAAAATGTTCAAAGCTCTGCTAGTATGGATTTGGTCATGGAGAGCGCGACGACTTTGTTGATTGGGATAAGTACGATGATTCACTTGAGTGGACTCCGTCAAAATCTCACAAAAGCAGTTTGAGCCGAATCCTGTCTCCTTCTCCGCATGATAGCTCACAATACAACATTGTAATTGCAGATAAGAACGAAGAATATGTCTGCTTCGCCGGCATGTGGTGGGTGCCTCAAAATAAGCTTGCCTACATGGAACCGCTTTGTACACATCCGGACCATCGTAAAAAAGGACTTGCGTCAGCCGCACTTTCTCTGCATTATAAGAGAATGAAAGCTTTGGGCGCAAGTCACATGACCGGCGGTGGAGATCCCTTCTACCAGAAGCTGGGCTACGGCAAAGGCTACCACTGCACAATCTGGAGAAAAGATGGCAACTAGAAACATTGTAGTTCTGCCCTATGACAAAAAGTGGCAGCAGGATTTTTTGGATATTAAAAAGGAACTCGTGGCGGCGCTTGGAATGTCACCTGAAGGACTCGCTCTGGCAATCGAACACGTTGGAAGCACTTCGGTTCCGGGCCTTTCTGCAAAACCAATTATTGATATTGATGTTGTGGTAAGGGCGGACGA
>Ga0247609_10001100_pt1 | contig 33689 bp, 44 predicted proteins | sample 172DNAGHGlowgp2_FD_193487 | JGI IMG/M metagenome (GOLD analysis project Ga0247609, IMG submission 193487) | Sheep rumen microbial communities from Palmerston North, Manawatu-Wanganui, New Zealand - 1728 DNA GHGlow gp2 | ecosystem: Host-associated > Mammals > Digestive system > Stomach > Rumen ... | reverse complement strand
CTACGCATACAAATATGGAGACCGTTCGCCTGATGCAGTGACTTTGGCCAGGATGTGCTGCCTGCTCCAGGTATCAGCCGATTATCTCCTCTTTGGAACAAAAAAAAATGATGGAGGCGCTCATGAAGCTATATGTGCGGACAACAACAGACGAGCTGGAGCTTCCGGTTGCTGTTGCAGGATCCGCAAAGGAGCTGGCTGAGATGACCGGGACAACAGCTGCATGTGTTTTGAGCTCGATCTCCCATGGCCACAAAGGCTGGGAGCGAGTGGAAGTGGAGGATGATGATGCAGAAATGTACGAGATGCGGAGACAGGATCTCCGGTGAGGAAATCAGCGAATGGAGAGCTGAACATGAAGCCTTTTCGATGCATCCGCTGATCTGTCCGGATTGCTGGGACAATCTCCAGCACAAGGACCTTGAGGATCAATTCGAGGAGCTGATGGAGGTGAAGTGATGGATTTGACAATGCTTGCGAGAGCCGGACTTGATGCAATTCGCAGATGGGAGGAAAGCAATGAAAAAGTTGAAAAGAAATGCTCTGAGCATTCTGATCGGATGTCTGATCGGCGCTCTGGCCGGATGGGGACATATCAGATCGGCGCAGGAGTGGCAAGAGCAGAAGCGACAACTCGCTGAGGATGCCAGGGAATATGACAGAGAGGTTGAGCTTGAGAGAGCTCGCTGGGCTGAGATCGAGAATGAGGAGATGTGGGATGAGGTGATGCAGGAAGAGATCGCCTATGCCACGGAGATGGAGAAGATCAATCTCTATGATCCGGACATCCCGGAGGACATCCAGGATGCAGCTTGGAAGTATGGCGAGCAATACAACATCTGTCCGGAATTCCTGATCGCTGTTGCAAAGCGCGAGAGCGAATTCAATCCGGAAGCGGTCAATGGAAGCTGTGTCGGTCTCATGCAGGTGTCACTCAGATGGCACACAGATCGGATGGAGCGATGCCAGGTGACAGAGGAAGAGATGTGGACTGTGGATGGCTCGATGCATGTGGCCGCTGACTATCTGGCGGAGCTCTTCGATGAATATGAGGATGCCGCTCTCGTGCTGATGATCTACAACGGCGATTCTGATGCATCGGCCTTCGCCCAGGGCGATTGTGAGATGTCCGGATATGCCTCTGACATCCTCACCTACTCCAGAGAGCTGGAAGAGAAACACGGCAAGACAGGTCAATCCGCCTACGGATCACAGGCAAAGGAGGTGGTCATCTTGAGAGTGTAGAGCAATGTCATGACAATGTAGCACACAAAAATATAACAGGAGGGAATCCAAAATGAAAATCACAGTAGAATTCAACAGCTTGGATGAAATCAGTGAATTCCAGAAGCTTTATGTTGCTGGAAACAATATCATCGAAGATTTCATCAAGGAAGAAGTTTCAAAAAGAATGCCGAAAGCCGCACAGGAAGAGGCTTCGGAGCCTAAAAAGGACAAAAAGGCTGGGACAAAGAAGCCCGAAAAGGTAGAAAAAGAGCCCGAAAATGGGACAGATGAGGCTGAATCCGGGACAGAATCAGAGGAAACCGGGACAGCCGAGGAGAAGGTCGATGTCGATGCTCTCAAGGTAGAGGTCAGAAAGCTCCTCACCAAGGTCAACAAGCAGACCGGAAAAAACCAGGCAAAGGAGTGGATCAAGAATCTGGGGCACGATTCACTGACAGAAGTGGAAGAGCTGGATGATCTGAAAGCTCTCAAGGCTTTGGCCGAGGAGGAGCTCGGTGCCTGATGTTCATGCCAGGCTGAATCCTTCCAGCGCTGAGAGATGGATCCATTGCCCCGGATCCGTGGCACTCTCAGAGCAGTGTCCGCCTCCCGGATCATCGGAATATGCCGATGAAGGGACCAAGGCGCACAGCATAGCGGAGGCGAAGCTGAGACAGATCATCGGTGAGATCAGCCTCAAGGAGCTGGAGAAGATCATCAAAAAGCATCAGCCGGATGGTGAGATGGAAGAGGCAACAGATTTCTATCGAGACCAGGTTGTCGAGATCTTAGCTGCAGCCGGTAAAGATGCAGAGCTGATGGTGGAGCAGAGATTCTCATTGAATCGATGGGCTCCTGAGAGCTTCGGGACATCCGATGCAGTAGTGATCGGAGATGGCAAGATCGAGGTCATCGATCTGAAATATGGCAAAGGTGTGAAGGTTTCCGCCAAGGGCAATCCTCAGCTGAGGATGTATGGAGCCGGAGCGGCCAATCTCTTCGAGGGAATGTATGACTTCGACACCGTGCGCATGACCATCATCCAGCCGAGACTTGACCATGTGAGCACCGAGGAGCTTCCTCTGGAGGAGCTCATGAGCTGGATGAAGGATGTGGTCAAACCTGCTGCCAGAGAAGCCTATGATGGCACAGGCGAGATCGATGCAGGAGATTGGTGCAGATGGTGCCCTGCAAAAGCGGTCTGCAGGAAGAGAGCTGAGAAGAATCTTGAGCTGGCCAAGATGGAGTTTAAGAGCCCGGATCTTCTTTCTGCAGATGAGATCGGAGAGGTGCTCCGCCAGGCTGAGGAGCTTTCCAAGTGGACATCCGATGTGCAGGCCTACGCACTTGAGCAGGCACTCGCCGGAGAGCATTTCGATGGTTGGAAGCTTGTGGAAGGCAGAAGCAATCGCACAATCACTGATCAGATAAAGGCTGCAGAGCTCCTCAAGGCAGCAGGCTTCGATGAGGCAATCCTCTTCAAGCATGAGCTCTATGGCATCACACAGCTTGAGAAAAACTGTGGCAAAAAGAAGCTCACCGAGGTCATTGGCGAGCTGATCGAGAAGCCTCAGGGAAAGCCGGTGCTGGTGCCCGAATCAGACAAAAGAGAAGAATTGAATTCCGCAGATGCGGCAAAAGCAGATTTCAAATAATAGGAGGATAAATCAATGGCAACAAAAGTGGTAACCGGAAAGGTTAGATTCAGTTATGTAAACATTTTCAAGAGCAGAAGCTTCCAGCAGGGACAGGATGCAAAATTCTCGATCTGCCTGCTCATTCCTAAGGAGGACAAGGCAACGATCAAGAAGATCAGAGCCGCAATCGAGGAAGCGGTCCAGGAAGGCATCGGCTCCAAGTGGGGCGGAAAGAAGCCTGCAAATTTGAAGCTCCCTCTTCGCGATGGCGATGATGAGAGAGCAGATGAGGCTCCTGAGTATGAAGGAATGTTTTTCCTCAACGCAAACAGCACTCAGAAGCCTGGCATCGTTGACAGAGATCTGAATGAGATCCTGGATCCCGATGAGGTTTATTCCGGATGCTGGGGAAGAGCTTCCATCAATTTCTTCCCTTATAACTCCAACGGCAACAAGGGTGTCGGTGTTGGTCTCAACAACATCCAGAAGCTCAAGGATGATGAGAGACTTGGCGGAGCTCGTGCTTCTGCAGAGGATGATTTCGGCGGAGATGATTTTGAGGATGATGAGGAGGACTTCTAATGCATCAAAGGATGAGTGTGGACATAGAAACCTATTCATCCATTGATCTGACAAAGTCCGGTGTCTATAAGTACACGGAAGCGCCGGACTTTGACATTCTCCTGATCGGCTATTCCTTCGATGATGAGGAAGAGGTCCAGGTGATCGACACCTACAATCTCGATGAGGAGGGCAGAGCCATGATGACAGAATTCATGGATGCCCTCCACAATCCTCACATCGTAAAGACAGCATTCAATGCCAATTTCGAGCGGACCTGTCTGGCCAAGTGGACAGAGAAAGAAATGCCTCCGGAAATGTGGAGGGACACAATGATCCTGGCTCTTGAGCTGGGGCTTCCGAGATCGCTGGCAGATGTCGGCATGGCTTTGGGGCTTCCAGAGGATAAGCTCAAGGATCCTCAGGGCAAAGCTCTAATCAATTTCTTTTCAAAGCCTTGCAAGCCTACAAAAGCAAACGGCGGACGCACCAGGAATCTTCCGGAGCATGATCCAGCCAAATGGGCGCTCTATAAAAAATATAACAGGCAGGATGTGGTGACAGAAAAAGAGATCTGGTCAAAGCTCATCGGTTTTGGCTGGCCAAAGTCAGAAAAAGAGCTGTGGAATCTCGATCAGAGAATGAATGATCATGGTGTGAGGCTTGATGTGCCCATGATCGAAAAAATAGTTGACTATGACACTGAGAGGAAGGCGGAGCTTCTGGAGGAAGCGAAAGAGCTCACCGGACTTCAAAATCCAAACAGCCTCTCACAGCTCAAGGGCTGGCTCGCTGATCAGGGTGTGGTGATGGCAAGCATCACAAAGGACACCATTGCAGCAAAACTCTCGGAAGATATTCCGGAGAAGGCAAGGAGAGCTCTTGAGATAAGGACAGCCCTTGGAAAGACATCCGTGGCCAAATATAGCACGATGCTGGAGGCGGTCAATGACGATGGAAGGCTGAGAGGAATCCTGCAATTCTATGGAGCCAATCGCTCCGGCAGATGGGCAGGAAAATTGGTGCAGACACACAATCTCGCAAGGAATACTCTTCCGGATCTTGATGTGGCCAGACAGCTCGCCTGTGAGGGAGACTTTGACACCATGCAGACACTTTTCGGAGAATCTTCTTTCGTTTTCTCCGAGCTCGTGAGGACAGCATTCATCCCATCGGAAGGATGCAGATTCGTGGTCAGTGACTTCTCGGCCATCGAGGCCAGAGTGATCAGCTGGATCTCCGGAGAAGAGTGGCGGCTGGATGCATTCAGAGCCGGCAAGGATATTTATTGCGAATCAGCTTCTCAGATGTATCATGTGCCGGTTGTGAAGCATGGTGTGAATGGAGAGCTGAGACAGAAGGGCAAGATCGCTGAGCTCGCTCTGGGCTACCAGGGCGGAGTGGGAGCCATGAAGCAAATGGACAAGGGCGGATCTATCCCGGAGGAAGAGATGCAGGGCATCGTGGATCAGTGGAGAGCTGCCAATCCTAAGGTGGTGAAGCTGTGGAAAACATGCGAGATGGCTGCCAAGACCTGCATTGAGGAGCGGCGCACGGTCAAGATTCGCTGTGGGATTGCATTCAGATATATCCAGGGCAACCTCTTCATCACTCTTCCGAATGGGAGACATCTGTGCTATTGGGGCACGAGGCTCGCTGAGGATCCACGAGGATGGGGCACAAAGCTCATCTATAAGGGAGTGAATCAGACCACGAAGCAGTGGGGCGATGTTGAGACATACGGCGGAAAGCTTGTGGAGAATATCGTGCAGGCCACAGCCAGAGATTGCCTGGCAGAAGTCATGAAGCGTGTCAGCTCCTTAGGTTACAAAATTGTGATGCATGTCCATGATGAGATCATCGTGGATGTGCCGAATGAGGACAAAGATGCTCCGGCGAAGATCACAGCCATCATGGGCGAGCCGATCAGCTGGGCGATGGATCTTCCGCTTAAGGGAGAGACCTATGAAACATCATTCTATAAGAAAGATTAAACAGGAGGGATGAAAAATGAAGATTTTTAGAAAGACCGAATTTGACACTGATGAATTCATGATCGGTGACCAGATCGATTGTGGCTTTGGACTTGCCACCTGCCAGAAGGTGTCTGAGGAAGGAGCTCTCTTCTTTACAGATGACTATGACAACGAGACCAGAGAACGCACGGATCTGTTGGAGTATCTCAACAGCGAGGAAGGCCTTGCAGGCTTCTCAGATGAGATCAGGGAGCGCCTCGTGGGCGAGGTGCGTGTGCCTTATGCCGGAGAGATGTTTCCAAAGGATGAGATTGACTTCCTGGAAGATGATGACTGTGAGCAGCTTCCTCTGATGAAGGAGAGACGCAACAGGATCGCATTCTGCCAGGGCGATTGGGAATGGGGCTGGCTGATGAATCGCTCCAAGAGATATGCAGCCGGCTTCGGCAATGTGGGCAACCACGGCTATGCGGCCGGCGACGGCGCTTCAGCCGCTGGCGGTGTCCGCCGGGCTTTCCTGATCAAGTGATCTATAATCGCCCGGCCTCGTGCCGGGCAGGGATAGGAGGATAAACAAGTGGCAACAATGACGAAAGCCCAGGCGAAAACACGGCTCAAGAAGCTGGCACCGGACAGCTCTCTCAGGGATTGTCCGGTGTGCGGTGATCATATATATGACACCGATCCGGATGATTCCTGGGAATATGTGAAAACGAAAAGAGGCTCGGAGATCTTCATCCACAGTTTCTGTGTGAAGCATTGGGGATCGAACATGAGCAAGAAGGAGCTCTCAAAGCTTAGGGAGCTATCAGATTTTTAAGGAGGGAAGGCGATGAAAGAATTTGCATATATCTGGGCTGGTGAGCCCATAGACTTCTGGGAGAATGCAATCGTCACCAGCATCGAGGAATATGACAGAGTGATGGCGCAGATGCCTGAGGAAGCGAGAGCCGAGGTTGTGCTCAAGACATACATGCCGACAGATGGCGAGCTGTCTCCGGTCTACATGTGCAAGGCCGACAACAACGGCACAATCTACTATTTCAGTGATTTTGATTTCATCAGTTTCTACCAGAAAACTTGGAAGGTGATCAAAAATGGCTAAAGCAAACACACAGCTCAAGCTTGTGGAGAATGATCCGATCCCGGTGGAGAATGACGGAGCTCTCGCCATCTCCATCGGCGGAAGCCGATTCGAAAAAGCTTGGAAAAATACAGAATGGCAATGGAGCAAGCTCGTGTCCCGGCTCAGCAAATCTCTCCCTACAAAGGAGACCATTGCCGAATATGCAAAATGGGGCAAAACAAAGGAAGGCAGAGACAAGCAGAGCCAGGTCAAGGATGTCGGCGGATTCGTTGGCGGTTATATTCCGAATGGCCGAAGGCTCAAGGGCACAGTCAAAGAGAGACAAATCATCACTCTGGATGCTGACCACATGGAAGCAGGCGAGAGCCTGGATGAGAAGATGCTGGAGATTGACAAGCTCAATGTCAGCTTTGTGGTCTATTCCACGCACAAGCATTCTGCAGAAGCTCCGAGACAGAGACTTGTCATTCCTATGACCAGGATTGTATCTGCAGAGGAATATGAGGCAATAGCCAGGAAGATCGCGGAGATGATCGGGATCGATCTCTTCGATGATTCGACCTATGAGGCGCACCGTCTCATGTATTGGCCAAGCCACAGCCGCGATGCTGAGCCTTATTTCTATTTTTTCGATGCCGAGTGGCTGAATCCTGATGTGATCCTGGCTGAATATCCTGATTGGACTGACACGAGCTTCTGGCCATACTCATCCAGGGTGAGCGAAGTCAGAAGGCGCGAGATGGACAAGGCCGGAGATCCTATGGAGAAGCCAGGCATCATCGGAGCATTCAACAGAGCTCATCCGATCAGAGAAGTGCTGGAGCAGATGCTCTCAGATGTATATTCGCCATGCGCGATGACAGATCGCTTCACTTATATAGAAGGATCCACATCTGCCGGCATGATCATCTATGAGGATGAGGGCTTTGCATATTCGCATCACTCCACGGATCCTGCAGGCGGTCAGCTCTGCAATGCTTTCGATCTGGTGAGGATCCATCGCTTTGGAGAGCTGGATGCAGAAGCAGATCCGGCAAAAGGCATCACCAAGATGCCAAGCTACAAGGCCATGCTGGAATTTGCGCAGAATGATGATGCAACGAAGGTCTCTCTGGCTGAGGCCAGGATGCAGGATGCCCTGTCAGAGTTTGCTGGGGATTTCGAAGAGATAGCAGCTCCGGAAGGAGATTGGCGCACGAAGCTGGAGATCCGCAAGGATGGAAGCATCGTGCCGAATGCGAAGAATGCGCTTGTGATCCTTTTGTATGATGAACATCTGCAGAAGATCCGGCTCAATACCATGACCGGAATGCTGGAGGCAGAGACAGATTCTCTTCCATGGAAGCGTGACTTTGTATTCTGGCAGAATACCGACACAGAGCAGCTCTATATGTGGATAGCCAACAATCATGGAGTGCAATTTCCAAAGGAGCTCTTCCAGATGGCGCTGACAACAGTGGCCAACAAGAGAAGATTCCATCCGATCGAGGACTATCTGCAGGAGCTCCCGGAATGGGATGGCCAGGAAAGAATTGAGAAGCTCCTGGTGGACTATCTTGGAGCTGAGGACACGGTTTTCAACAGAGAAGCGATCAGGAAGGTGCTCCTTGCGGCCATCGCGAGGATCTATCATCCGGGCATCAAGTTTGACTATATGCTGGTGCTCAATGGTCCTCAGGGAATCGGCAAGAGCACATTCTTTGGAAGGTTGTTCAAAGGATTTCTCTCAGATTCGCTCACTATGTTGGATATGAGAGACAAGACCGGCTCCGAGAAGCTGCAGGGATATTGGGCTCTTGAGGTTGCGGAGATGGCCGGCATGAGAAAAGCTGACATCGAATGTGTGAAGAGCTTCATCAGCAGACAGGAGGACATCTATCGTCCGGCTTATGGCCGAGTGGTGGAAAAGCATCCGAGAAGATGTGTCATCGTTGGATCCACGAACTCAAGCACCGGATTCCTGAGAGATATTTCCGGCAACCGAAGATTTTGGCCGGTTAAGTGCTCCGGCGGAAAACTTAAGCCATGGAATCTCACAGATGAAGAGCTGGATCAGATATGGGCCGAGGCCATGGCTGCATATAACAGCGGAGAATCTTTGCTTTTATCTAAGGAAGCAGAGGAGCTCGCGGCCAAGGAGCAGAGAGAAGCCATCGAGGAAGATCCGAGAATGGCACAGGTGGTCGAATACCTTGAGAAGCCTCTTCCGGCGAATTGGGACAAGCTTGATCTGGACACTCGCAGGATGTTCCTGGAAGGTGACACGGAATATGATCCTGAGAGCCTGGTTGAGCGTGAGGCCGTCAGCAACATGGAGATCTGGGTGGAATGCTTTGGCAAAAAGGCAGCAGACATGGAGCGCAAGGATTCTGATGCGATCACAGCCTTGATGATGAAAGTCAATGGCTGGGAGAGATCCGGAAAGCAGAGGCGAATTCCTTTATATGGAAAGCAGAGAGTGTATGAACGAGTGGAACAAGACTATTCAGATTTTTAACGCATCAAAATGGAACGTGGAACAAGTGGAACGGTGTTTGCTATAAGAAGAAAAATAATAAAAATAAATAAGAAAATGGGCGCGCGCGTATATGCACACGCGCGTAAGGGATTTATAGGGGCATTCGTTCCACACATTTCAGAAGAACAGCATCAAAAGCCCATGGAATAAGGGCTTTGAGCTGGAACGAGAGAAGCGGAACGAGGTGAAAAAGTATGCGAGAGAATTACATCGAAGCTTGGATCCGAAAACAGATCGAGGAGCTGGGCGGCAAATTTTACAAATGGACATCTCCGGGCAATGATGGCGTGCCTGACCGAATTGCAATTCTCCCAGGAGGGAAGATCTTCTTTGTGGAGCTTAAGACCGAGAAGGGCAGACTGTCAGAGATCCAGAAGTGGGTGCAGGAGATCCTCAAGGGGCTGGGATGCAATGTCCGGACCATTTATGGGATCGATGATGCGCACAGCTTTGTCGAGATGGTAAAGGCGAAGCTATGAAGTACACGGCGCATGGGTATCAGAAAAAAGCAACAGAGAGGATCCTGCAGCAGAAGCGTGTCGGATTATTCCTGGACATGGGACTTGGCAAGACGGTCATCACGCTGACAGCCATCAAGGAGCTGATCGAGGACTTTGCGATCTGGAAGGTCCTTGTCATAGCACCGAAGCGAGTGGCCGAAGATACCTGGAGCAGGGAGCATGAGAAGTGGGACCATCTTTCAGGACTTCGGATCTCGAAGGTGCTGGGCACTCCGGCGCAAAGAATGAAGGCTCTGAAAGCAGAGGCGGACATCTATGTGATTGGCCGGGATAATGTGAAGTGGCTTGTGGAGCTCATGGGCAAGAGCTGGCCATTCGATATGGTGGTGATTGATGAGCTTTCGAGCTTCAAAAATCCATCAGCACAGAGATTCAAGGCCTTGAGGAAGGTCATTCCTGCATCTGACAGGGTGGTGGGCCTCACCGGCACTCCATCGCCTAACGGCTTGATGGATCTGTGGGCGGAGATCTATCTTCTGGACAGAGGTGAGAGGCTTGGCGCAACGATCAGCGCCTATCGCGAGAAGTATTTCAGAGCCGGAGCCCGGAATGGCTACATTGTTTATAAATGGGAGCCATATTCCTATTCACAGAAGGAAATCGAGAGGAAGATCAGCGACATCTGCATGAGCATGAGCGCTGAGGACTATCTGGAGCTTCCTGAGAGGATGGACAATGAGATCAAGATCCGGCTGTCACCGAAGGAGATGAAACAATATGACCAGATGGAAAGAGAGCAGCTCCTGAGGATAGATGATGAGGCTGTTGTGGCATTGAATGCGGCGGCGGTCATGAATAAGCTTCTGCAGATGGCCAATGGATCTGTCTATGCCGATGGCGGCGATGTGGTGAGGATCCATGAGAAGAAGCTGGACGCTTTGGAGGAGATCATTGACACCACAGGAGAGCCGGTCCTTGTGTTTTACTCCTTCCGGCATGACCTGGAAGCGATAAAGAAAAGGATTCCGGATGCGAGGGAGCTTGAGAGCTCCGAGGACATAGCCAGATGGAATCGAGGAGAGATTCCGGTGCTTCTGTGTCATCCGGCATCGGTGGGATATGGATTGAATCTGCAGGATGGTGGCCATGTGATTGTTTGGTATGGGCTGACATGGAGCTTGGAGCTATATCAACAGGCCAATGCGAGATTATACAGACAAGGACAGCAGAAGGCTGTCATCATCCATCATCTGATTGCTGAGGGCACGGTGGATGAGCAGGTGATGAGAGCCTTGCAACATAAAGACACAAGCCAGAGCGCACTTCTGGCAGCATTGAAAGAGAGGGCGAATGTATGAGCAAAAGACTATATCTGAGTGGACCTATCACAGGGGTAGATGATTATTTTGAAAGATTTCAGAGGGCTTTTCTGGCACTTGAGGAGGCTGGCTATAATGTGATCAATCCGGCTCCGCTTTATCAGGTCATGCCAGATGATGCGACCTATGAGGAATATATGCAGATATGTATGGACCTTTTAGCCATGGCAGATGTCATCGTGCAGATGCCTGGATGGGAGAAGTCATGCGGATGCAACAGAGAGCTTGGCTGGGCGATAGCATCAGATAAGATCATCATCCAGCTGGAGAGTTTATTTAAGGAGGAGCAGGGAGAATGACAGAGGCGGTCTATAAACTACTAACCAAACCGAGGAAGATCCGAGGACAGATCAAGAAGGCTGAGGCAGAGATGGAAGGATTGAAGCTGTCAATGCTTCCGGGAGCAATACGATATGACAAGGACAAGGTGCAGGCATCACCGCAGGATCCGATGGCTCAATATGCTGTGAGGCTGGATGAGCTGGAGAGGAAGATCGAAGATCTGCAGACAGAATATCTGAATGCACAGGATGAAGTGGTGGCCGTGGCCAATGAGCTGACAAGCCCAGGCGATGTGATCATCACACTCAGATTCATAAGCGGATGGGATTTCCAGAGCATTGCCAAAGAGATCAGCATGAGTGAGCGGCAGATGTTTCGATATTACAAAGTGGCGCAGGAAGAGCTGACGAAAAGATGTCAGTGAATGTCAGTAAACAATCATGTTATTATGTAAACGGCGAAAGACGATGAGAGGAAAGATCATCGTCTTTTTGTTTTGGAGGAAAGCATGGCTCATGAATATGCAAAAGGATTCTATGCCAGCGAGGCATGGCGCAAGTGCAGGCTTGGATATATCAGTCACAGAAGATCTGTGGACGGAGGACTGTGCGAGGAGTGCCATGAGAATCTTGGCTACATCGTGCACCATCGTGAGCACATAACTCCGAGGACAGTCAATGATCCGAGGGTGACATTGAGCTGGGACAATCTGGAATATGTATGCAAGGATTGTCATGACAAGATACATGACTATTGTGGGAGATCTCATGATGGGCATGATCGAAAAATAATTTTTGATGAGTTTGGGAATCCGGTTGTGGATAACTCCCCCTATTCTGTGGATAAGTAGTCTATTTTACAGCACCGGTGCCGAACTCAATTTTAGCTGAGTAACAATTTTTTAGCCTCCCCTTGGGAGCTTTTGAGGTGACTTATGCCAGATATGTCAAAAGAAGCGAGAATCAAGAGAGAAGTTTCCGCTCTGAAAAAACAATATAAGCTCATCGATGCTGCTCACAAGATCAATGCTGAGAGGCTGATCCAGCGAGCTGCCTATCAAAAGGCCACGCTGGAAGATCTGGAGAAGGATCTGGATGAGAACGGATGGACAGAGCCATTCCAGCAATCAGAGAAGTGCGATCCATACGATCGCAAGAGACCAAATGCTGATTTATACATCAGCTTGTCGGCGCAATATACAAGGACAATGAAGCAGCTCGATGCCATGCTCCCGAAGGGAGCCAGCAAAGCCACGGATGATGAGCTGCTTTCATTCTTAGGATCAGATGACTGATCTTGAAAGATATGCTCTCGCTGTGCTGGATGGAAAGATAGTCGCTGGAGAGAAGATCAAGAGAGAATATGAGAAGCTCTTGGATGATCTTCATCGTCAGAGCCGGTGGCACTTTGATGAGAGCCGAGCGACAAGACCAATCCGGTTTATAGAGCAATTCTGCAAACAGTCTCAGGGAAAGATCGGCGAGAGCTTGAAGCTGGAGCTTTACCAGAAAGCACTTCTCGAAGCTGCCTATGGTTTTGTAGATGATGATGACTTGAGACGCTATCAGGAAGTGCTCAACATAGTCGCTCGAAAGAACGGCAAGACAACTCTTCTGTCAGCAATCCAGCTCTACATGCTTGTGGCTGATAAAGAAGGAGCTCCGGAATGTTATCAGATCGCCACGGCAAGAGACCAGGCGATGAAGGGCTTTGTGGAATGCTGCAATATGACAAAGCAATCCGCGGCCATATCGAAGCATGTCCGGAAGAGGCAGACAGATCTCTATTGCGATGTAAATATGGGTTTTATCAAGGCGCTGGCATCAAACACAAACAGCCTTGATGGATTGAATGGCCATTGTATCGTGATCGATGAGCTGGCGGCCATTAAGAATCGAGACATCTATGATCTGATGAAGCAATCGATGTCAGCCAGAAGGCAGCCAATGCTCTGGTGCATCACAACGAATGGCTTTGTCAGAGATTCGATATATGACAGCCAATATGACTATGCGACAGCTGTGCTGGAAGGCACGATCAAGGATGAGAGATTCCTTCCTGTGATATATGAGCTGGACAACAGAGAGGAATGGACCAATCCAGACATGTGGATCAAGGCCAATCCCGGACTTGGCACCGTCAAGGATCCGGAATTCCTCAAGGGCTGTGTTGATAAAGCGAAGTCAGATGACACATTCCTTCCGACTGTACTTGTGAAGGATTTCAACCTAAAAGAGAATTCAGATGCAACATGGCTGTCATGGAATGAGCTGGCCAATGATGAGAAGCTTCCGGAGGATCTCGTGCTCCGGTATGGAATCGGCGGCATGGATGCAGCTGACAGCATCGATCTGAACAGTGCAAAGCTGATCGGGATGAGACCGGGAGATCCGAAGATCTATGTCAAACAGATGTATTGGATCCCACAGGCCAAGCTCGATCAGATGAAAGACCGGCACCATCCCGATGATGCCCCTTATGACATCTGGCAGGCGAGAGGCCTGCTTCGAGTGGAGCCGGGCAATAAAGTGAACAAGCGTGTATTTCTTGATTGGTTTCTTGAGATGCGAGATCAGGAGGACATCTATCCGCTATATATCGGATATGATCCATGGCACATCGATGACAGCCTCCTGGCTCAGTTTCAACAGGAATTCGGAAAAAGCGTGATGATACCTGTCAGACAGGGTGTGGCAACGCTCTCCGCTCCGATGAAAGATCTCAAGGCAGATTTTGGAGCTGGCAACATCGTGTATGATGCCAATCCGATAGATCGCTGGTGCTTTGCCAACACCTATGTCAAGACAGACATCAATGGCAACATCCAGCCGAGCAAAGGACACGCAGAGAAAAAGAGAATTGATGGGACAGCTTCTCTCCTGGATGCTTATGTGGTGCTCCAGGATAAAAAAGAGGAATACATGTCCCTGATCTAGTGAGGTGAGAAGATGGGATTTATTTCCAGGATCCGATCTGCTTTCTCCAATCGCCGGGTGGCCGGTGTGGAGCTTATGCAGCAGGTCGGCAACAATTACATCAGCTGGAATGGCACGATCTATGATTCTGACATCGTGAGAAGCTGCATCCGCCCAAAGGTGAAAGCCACAGGAAAGCTCGTGGCCAAGCACCTGAGAGATGTTGTGGATGAAGAAGGACATCACGAGCTCAAGGTCAATCCTTCCAATGCGATTCGATTCATCCTCGATGAGCCGAATCCGCTTATGACAGGACAGATGCTCCAGGAGAAGCTGGCAACACAGCTCTGCCTGAATTCGAATGCTTTTGCTCTGATCATCCGAGATGATTATGGATCCCCGATGGAGATCTATCCGATCATCGCAAGGACGGTCGATGCTGTTTATGATTCAGCCGGAAAGCTGAGATTGAAATTCACATTGAACAATAACAAGGTGTATGAATTCCCTTATGAGGACATCATCCACCTGAGACAGGATTTCAATGAGAATGACATTTTTGGCACTCCGATCGCTCCGGTGCTCGTGCCTCTTCTGGATGTGGTGACCACAACAGATCAGGGTGTGATCAATGCGATCAAGAACAGCTCCATCATCAGATGGCTGCTCAAATTTACAAACAGCATGAGGAAGGAAGATCTGAAAGCTCAGGCAAAGGATTTCGCTGACAATTTCCTGGCAACATCCGAGGGCATGGGTGTGGCCGCTGTGGATGCGAAAGCTGATGCCCAGCAGATCAATCCGACTGACTATGTGCCGAATGCGGCGCAGATGGATCGCACCACGAAGAGGATCTTTGATCTCTTCAACACGAATGATGCGATCGTCTCCTCAAAATATACTGAGGAGCAATACAATTCATATTTCGATGCTGAGGTCGAGCCGGTACTCATCCAGCTCGGCGGTGAATACACGAGGAAATTGTTTACCAGAAGGGAGCGAGTTTTCGGAAACAAGATTGTTTTTGAAGCTTCTGCCTGGGATTCAGCATCAATTTCCACGAAGCTCAATCTGCAGGCAATGGTGGACCGTGGCGCTTTAACTCCAAACGAATGGAGAGCCACCTTGAATCTGGCTCCGGTTCCTGGCGGAGATGATCCGATCCGGAGACTTGACACCGCAGCTGTAGACAACAGCGAAAAATCTACGGAAGGAGGTAGCACAGATGAAGATTGACATCAAAGGAGCAATCGTGGCCAACGATGATGCCTGGATCTATGATTGGTTTGGCGAGAGCTACGTTTCGCCGGCTAAGGTCAGCGCCGCTCTTGAAGAGGCGAATGGTGAAGATGTGGACATCGAGATCAATTCTGGAGGCGGTGATGTGTTCGCCGGATCCGAGATCTATGCCGCTATCAGATCATATCCTGGCACAGTCAACATCCATGTGGTAGGCCTTGCCGCTTCTGCAGCAAGCGTGATCGCTTGTGCCGGAAAGTCAGACATCGCGCCAACAGCACAGATGATGGTGCACAATGTCTCAACATGGGCAGCAGGCAACTATCACGATATGGACCACGCTTCCAACATGCTCAAGCAGGCCAACAGAGCAATCGCCGCAGCATATACAGAAAAATCTGGAATGTCTGAAAAGGATGCTCTTGATCTGATGGACGCTGAGACATGGATCACAGCTCAGGATGCTGTCGATTATGGTCTGATCGACAAGATTGCTGGAAGCCAGAACAGCATCCAGGATGAAGATGCTTCTGTCCGCTTGGCAGCATCTGTCGGCGGAATGTTGCCGCCTTCTGTCATCAATAAAATGCAGAAGCGCAAGCAGGCACTTTTGGACTATTTTTCAGAATAATCATGGAGGTAGAATCATGAAATTAGAGGAATTCAATGCTAAGGTAGCAGAGCTCAAGGCTGAGGGTGCAAAACTCGCTCAGGCAGGAAAGCTCGAAGAGGCTGAGGCAAAGAAGAAAGAAATCGAAGCTCTTGAGGCATCCTTCCAGGCAGAGAAGGAAGCTCAGGCAGAAGAGAACGCTATCAACAAGGACACTGTAGTCCAGGCAAATTTACAGAACGAGCAGAAGCTCGGAGAGGAGAACAAAATGGAAAAAGTTTATGACGCAAGCTCTGTCGAGTACAGAAACGCATTTTTGAAGCACATCTCTGGAAGAGATGACCAGATGACCAAGCTGGAAAACACAGCTTTCATCCACACCACTCAGAACACTCCGAATGTGCTTCCTACAACGATGCTCAATGAGATCTGGGATCTCGTATCTAAGGAGCACAGCATTGTTGGTGATGTCCGCACTCTTAAGACCGGCACCATCATCGAGATCGTAAAGCACACAGCTGTTGCTGCTGGTGCAGCTGTTAAGCAGACCAAGGCAAACGAAGGAAAGGCTCCTGCAGACGATGAGCAGAATACTTTCATCAAGGTTACTCTTTCCGGTAACGACTTCGCAAAGGCTGTCGAGCTCTCTTATGCTGAGGCTGAGATGAGCATCGATGCTCTTGAGCAGTATCTCATCCAGGAAATCGCAAAGAGCCTCGGTGATGCCATCGCTGATGACATGGTTTCCACTGTTAAGACCGGCACTGCTGCAGCAAACAAGACTACTACTGCAGCTGTTGGCAAGGTGACCTATCCTGAGATCGCTGCAGCTTTCGCAGCACTCAAGAGAGCTCCTAAGCCTGTTGTATATGTGACACGTTTCACTCTCTACAACAGACTTGCAACTCTTGAAGATTCTGCAGGCCGCCTCATCTTCCAGGCTAATGCCAACGAAGGAATCGAGGGCTATCTCTTAGGCGCACCTGTTAAGATCGAGGATTCTGTTTCCGATGACGAGATCCTCATCGGCGATCCTTCCAAGGTAACCAACAACGTCATCACTGACATCCTTGTTGAGACTGACAAGGACATCAAGGCTCACAAATACATCTACTCTGGTTATGAGAGAAGTGAGTGCGCTTTGATCGATGACAAGGCATTCGCACTCCTTACTGTTAAGGCTTCCGCATAAGACAGGAGGGCTGACACATGGCTGAGATCACAACCGAACTGATTGCCTCAGCCAGAGGATGGCTGAGAACAGCCACAACAACGAGAGACGATGAGATCAGGCAGGTCATGGAGGCCTGCCTGATTGATTTATCGATCGGAGGAGTGGCGGTCATAGATGTAGAGGACCAGGCAATCCAGCAGGCCATCAAGCTCTATCTCAAGAGCCAATTCGGATATGATGCGAATGCTGAGAGATTCGGCAAGGCCTATGAGCATTTGAAGGCGGCGCTGGCATTGTGTGGTGACTACAACAAGGAGGAAGCAGAAGATGGAGAGAATGGCTGACATCGGATTGATCAAAACTACATATCAGACCGATGCCATCGGGCAACAGCTCGAAGGAGAGGAAGTGACCAGGACGCTTCTCGCCACACTCCACGGCATTTCCAGACAGGAGTGGTCAATGGCTGCACAGACCGGACTGAATCCTGAGGGAATGGCTTTTCTGAGAGATTCCGCAGACTATGAGGGCGAGGAGCTTCTTGAGCTTGAGGGAGTGAGATATTCAATATATCGCACTTATCCGACAGACGATGGTGGCATCGAGCTCTATTATCGCAAGAATATAGGGGTGAATTCATGAGCGGCACAATCATCCGGATTGATGAGCTGGGCGATGCGATCCGGAAAGAGATTGATGCCATGAATCATGAAGTCATCGAGAAATGCAACAAGGCAGCCGAGAAGGCGGCCAATGATGGTGTGAAGCAGCTGAAAGCAAGCTCTCCTGTGAGAGCGGATGGCTACAATCGCAAATATCCTCCGGGATCTTATGCGAAGAGCTGGACGAAGAAGAAAGAGGGAAATGTGCTGGGTGTGCAGGGTTACACGATCCACAATGCCAAGCACTATCAGCTCACACATCTTCTTGAGTTTGGCCACATCATCGCCGGCACCGGAAGGCGCTCCAAAGCATTTCCGCACATAGGCGCTGTCAATGACAGTGTCTCCCAGCAATTCGTCAGAGAAGTGGAGGGGATGAAGCTATGAGCTATGATCTCATCAATCTGATCCTCACGGAGCTGGGGATCGAATTTGCGTATTATCAATTTAAGAATCCGCCAAAAGGGGATAAATACATCGCCTATTTTGAGATGGGCAAGGACAGATTCCTGGCGGATGACAAGGTGTATGAGTGGCATCCGACTTTTGCGGTGGAGCTCTACACCAAGACCAAAGATCTGGAGGCGGAGGACAAGCTGATCGCACTCTTCGAGAAATACGAGATTGTGTGGTCCGGCGGAGAATCCACCTGGATCGAATCCGAGAAAATGTATCAAACAGTTTTTTATTGCTAAGGAGGTAGCACAATGGCTAATAAAATCACTTACGGCTTGAGCAATGCTCATGTATGGCCTATCACTTCCACCAGCGATGCAGGTGTGCCTACTTATGGCGACATCATCAATCTTCCTGGTGCGACAGAGCTCTCCCTCGATGCTGAGGGATCTTCTGATCCGTTTTATGCGGATGATAAGGTCTATTATCAGGGCACAGCAAACAATGGCTATTCTGGAAGCATCACTTTGGCAGATCTGCCCGATGCATTCCTTGAGACCATCATGCTGGAGACCAAGGACAAGAACGGTGCGCACATCGAGAATTCTGATGTTGAGCCTTTGGAATTCGCAATCGCATTCGAATTCAAGGGTGATGCAGCTAAGAGGAGACATCTTTTCTATCGCTGCAAGGCAACTCGTCCCTCTGTTGGATCTTCTACCAAAGAGGACAGCGTCACACCTAACACTCAGGAGCTCTCTTTCTCCGCTATGCCTAGACTTGACAACAGCAATGTCAAGGCTCGTGCAGAGGAAGGCGATGCAGCTTATGCCATCTGGTATGGTGCGACACCTTACGAGGCAGATCAGACGATCACACCTTAAAAGAGCATACTTTTGGCCAAAAGCGGCACTCCTTCGCCGGGGTGCCGCTTATTTTTCGATAGGAGGAGCGGAATGATCATTTTAATTATGGCGGCGCTGATCGTCACTCCGATCATGGCCGCTGGAATAGCAATCAGCATCGCCGGAGCGATGCAACAGGAGGGAAATTTTTATGGTTAAGACACTAACATTCGGAGATAAGCAGGTGCAATTCTCCACATCTTTTGCGTGGGCTTTCGCATATAAAAGCCAATTCGGTGCAGATCCGGCAAAGATATTCATGCCGGCAATCAAAAAGATCATGCTTCTGGGAGCTGATAAGCCTGCAGAGAACGATGAGCAGGCAGAAGAGCAGGCCATCATCCTCTATGAGGAAATGGGATTCACAGGAATCACTCAGGTTGCCTGGGCGATGGCAAAGCTCTGTGATAAGAATCTCCCGGATCCGATCACTTGGATTCAGTCATTCGGAGATGATTTCGAGGCTCTCACCATTGTGACAGAGCTGATCCCGGATGCGATCGAATCATGTTTTACATCAAAAAACTTGGAAACTCCGTCTCCGAAGGAACTCAAGGAGGAGCCGGAGGAGAAAGCGGAGAAATAACAATCGACAAGATTCTTGTGGCAGGTCTCTCCAGAGGCCTGCGAATGCAAGATACTGAATATATGACACTCGGCATGTGGGTGGACTACATCATCGAGTGGAATGAGATGCACAAGGATTCCGGCAAGGTAGACAAAAAGACCGGTGAAAGAGTGACATCTCGAAGGGCTAATCAAGCCGATTTTGATGCATTTTAGGAGGTGAAGTGAGTGGCTGGAACAATTAAAGGAATCACAATTCAGATCGGTGCTGATACCACGAAGCTGTCCAGCGCTCTGAATTCCGCCAACAAAGCAATTAAACAGACACAGACAGAGCTGAAAAACGTGGAGAAGGCTCTCAAGGTCAATCCCACGAATATTGATCTCTTAAGAGATAAGCAGGGGCTTCTGAATGATAAGATTGCGGACACCAAGACGAAGCTGGATGCGATGAAGCAGGCACAGGCTCAGCTTGATTCTCAGGGAGTAGATAAGAATTCCAAGGAATATCGAGAGCTCCAGACACAGATTGACCTGTGTGAGCAGGAGCTTAAGGATCTCAACAAAGAATCAAAGAATTTCGGATCAGCCGGAGCTCAGGCCGTGGCAGCTGTGGGCGAGAAGCTCAAGGATGTAGGAGCGAAGATCTCCGAGGTGGGGCAGAATCTGACCACTCATGTCACGCTTCCTCTGGTAGCTGTTGGCTCTGTCGGTGTCGCTAAGTTTGCAGAGGTTGACAAGACCATGCAGCTGACCAATGCCACCATGGGCAACACGGAAGAGCAGGCAAATCTTCTCAATCAGGCGATGAAAGATGCTGCAGCGAATTCCACCTTTGGAATGAATGATGCGGCAACAGCAACGCTGAATTTCGCTCGTGCCGGTCTTACGGCTGAGCAGGCGGCAGCAGCTCTGGCTCCTTCCATGAATCTGGCAGCAGGCGAAGGCGGAGATCTGGACACAGTATCTGCCGGACTTGTGGCCACAATCAATGGATTCCATGGAAGCTTTGACGATGCGGCCAAATATGCAGATGTTTTCGCCAATGCCTGCAATAATTCGGCATTGGATGTGGACAGCCTATCGAGCGCAATGTCTGTGGCTGCACCTATTTTCTCGGCTGCAGGTTACACAGTAAATGATGCCGCTCTCTATATGGGAGTTATGGCCAACAACGGAATCGATGCAGACAAGGCGGCTAATTCATTAAAGACCGGACTTGCAAGGCTGGTGTCTCCGGCCAAGGAAGGTGCTGAGATGATGGAGCAGCTCGGAATCTCTGTCACCAATTCTGATGGATCGATGAAGGATTCTGTGACGATTCAGAGAGAGCTCCATGATGCTTTTGGCCAGCTGTCTGAATCAGAACAGATCGCAGCGGCTTCCGCTATCTTCGGAAAGAATCAGATGGCTCCATGGCTGGCTCTCATCAATTCGGCTCCTGGTGATGTTTCCGAGCTCTCCAAGGCATTGGAGACAGAAGGCACAACAGCAGAGATGTCCCAGGCGATGATGTCCGGATTCGGTGGATCCATTGAGAAGCTCAAGAGCTCCATCGATGTTGCGGCAACATCTCTGGGCGAGGCTTTGGCTCCTACGATCCAGAAGGTGGCCGATGCCATCCAGAAGGCTGTGGATTGGTTCAACAGCTTATCTGATGAGCAGAAGGAAATGATTGCAAAGGTCGGACTTGTGGTGGCTGCCATCGGTCCGCTTTTGATTATTGTGGGCAAGGTCATCTCTCTGATCGGCACGATCATGACCTTGGCTCCGGCACTTGGCACAGCAATCTCTGTGATGACAGGTCCGATTGGACTTGTGATCGCTGCCATTGCGGCGGTCATCGCAATCGGTGTGGCTCTATATAAGAATTGGGACACCATCAAGGCGAAAGCTGAGGAGATCGGCAATGCCATCAAAGAGAAGTGGGAGAACATGAAGAAGGCTGTCTCTGAGAAGGTCACAGCCATGAGGGAAGCGGTCACTCAAAAATGGAATGACATGAAATCAGCGATTGCCAATTCCGCAATAGGTCAGACGGTTGGCACCGTATGGCAGGCGGCAAGGGACACCATGAGCGAGAAGCTCAACAATATGCGCACGGCTTATGACCAGCACGGCGGAGGATTGAAGGGTGCTGTTGCGGCTACCATGGAGGGCATCAAAGGCTACTATACAGCCGGATTCACTTTCGTGGATAACTTGACCGGCGGAAAGCTCTCTAATGTGCTGAACACAGTCAAGACCAAGATGGAAGATGTGAAAAACAATGTCTCTGAGAAGCTTGAGAATGTAAAGGCTCACTTCAATGAGAAGCTCTCTGCAGCTCTCTCGACAGCGACAACAAAATTCACGAGCATCAAGACCAACGTGCAGACCAAGATGGACGATGTCAAGAATGATGTCAGCACCAAGCTTGAGAATGTGAAAACATTCTTTTCAACGAAGATGGCCACGGCGGCCAGCACGGTCTCCACGAAGATGGTTGAGATCAAGGGGCATTTCCAGAATAAGATGGAGGATGCCAAGACAAATGTGAGCCAGAAGCTCGAATCGATCAAGGGATTTTTCTCTGAGAAGCTCGGCTCTATCGCAAGCACGGTGTCATCCAAGATGCAGGAGATCAAAAACAGCTTTACATCGAAGATCCAGGAGGCACATGATACCATCTCCGGAATCATCGAGAAGATCAAGAAGCTTTTCGATATTAGCTTGAAGCTGGACATCAAGCTCCCTCACATCTCTGTGAGTGGTGGTGAAGCTCCTTATGGTATCGGTGGCAAAGGTTCGCTCCCTAGCTTCTCTGTGGAATGGTATGACAAAGGTGGTATCTTCGACCGTCCTTCCATCATCGGTGTAGGCGAGAAGCGTCCTGAGTTTGTTGGAGCTCTGGATGATCTGAGGCAGATTGTGAGAGAGGAATCCGGTGCAGGAGTTTCCGCACAGCTTCTCTCTCAGATGGTTAGTCTTATGAGCCAGCTTGTAGATCAGGGCATGAAGCCGATCACAGTCAATCAGACCATCAATGCCAACGAGACAAGCTATTCCGAACAGCAGAAGGCAGCAGCCTATGAATTCAAACAGATTGCGAGGGCGCTGACATGAAACAATATGAATCATTGAAATATGTCAATTCCAGAGGTGAGAGCATCACCTTTGGAATTGGCTCAAAATACCATGTGAATGTCCAGAAGGATGTCTCTGGCATCTCGGACATCACAAACACAATTTATTCCACCGGATCCATGGGACAGCACGGTGACACACTCGTGGGCAATAGAATCGAGCCTCGTGACATCGAGATCACCGGAAAGATTCAGGATCCGGACAAGGACACACAGCTGAGGCTGAGAAGAGAAGCGGCCAGGATCCTCAATCCGGATCTCCTGGGCACGCTCTACTATCAGTATGGCGATTATATCAAGAAAATCGGTGCAAAAGCCAAGGAAACTCCTCGATTTTCGCATCCGAATACCTCCGAAGAGTTTTCCATCCTCTTCCGATGCCTGGATCCATTCTGGAGAGATGAGGCAGAGGTCAGAGAAGAGGTTGCCACATGGGTTGGCGATTGGGAATTCCCTTGTGAGATTGACAAGGACGATCCGCAGGATATGATCTTCGGGCATCATGAGGAATCCGTCATCGTAACAGTTTATAATGCCGGACACATCGCCACAGGAATGCGAATTGTTTTCAGAGCTCTTGGAGAGCTTCAAAATCCTCAGCTTTTCAACGTGGCCACAAGAGAATATATGAAGCTCAATTATACGATGCAGGGCGGAGATGTGATCACAATCGACACCAGCTATGGTGCAAAGAGCATCATCCTCACTCGAAACGGTGTGGAGACCAACATCTACAGATACATGGATGTTGATTCGACATTCCTGCAGCTGGACATCGGTGACAACACATTCCGCTATGATGCAGACGATGGGCTTTCCAATCTTGAGGTCACGGTGTACTTCGCACAGAAGTATCTGGGGGTATAGCCTATGGATGTGAGAGTTTTTGACAAGGAACTGAATGCCCTGGGCCTCATCGATGAGATGACAAGTCTCATCTGGACGATCAAATATTTTTCTGTGGGCGAGGTCAAGCTTCTTGCCCCTATGACAGAAAATAACAGAGAGCTCCTGCAGGTTGGCAATATCCTTGTGAAGCATGATGAATATATTGATTATGTGGATGAGGATGAGAACACCTGGAGGAGAGGAGCTGAGATCAATTATGTGAGATATGCCAAGGATGAAAAGGGCCAGGAGCAGATTGAAGCTCGTGGCTCTATTATTTCATCGTGGCTGAATCAGAGAGTGATCAATCCACAGATTCAGCTCACCGGCACCTGCCAGCAGATCGTCAACAAGCTCATCGAGAGGAATATCGGCTCCGGAGCAACAGCTTCGAGGAAATTTCCTCAGCTCGTGATGCTCGCCCAGGAAGATCTGGGAGGAGCTTCCACAGAATACTCCAATGAGGAGCTCAAAGCTCTTGGAGATGAGGTCAGAGATGTATGCCAGCAGGGCAAGATCGGATATGATCTTTTGATCTGCGAGAGGCTCAAGCAATTCGGATTCTATCTTTATGATGGAAAGAATCTGACATCGGGCAACACAGATGGAAATCCGCCTTGTATCTTCTCAAGGGATTTCGACAATGTGAATGAGCAGGAATATGAGGATGACACCTCAAATGTAAAGAATCACGCTTTTGTGAGAGGTGCTGCAGATTCCAACAATAAGCAGGAGGTTGTCGAGGTCGATGAGGATGGTGCTTCCGGATATGAGCTGATGGAGGTGCTCATCGATGCATCAGACATCCAGCGCACGGCTGAGAATAGCCAGGGAGAGCAGCAGGACATTCCTGTTGCAACATACAGAGCTATGCTGGCCACAAGAGGCAACACGGAGCTGGCTCAGAGAATAGAAAACTATACTTTCAATAGCTCCATCAATGTGATGAGCAATCTGAGATATAAAGAGGATTTTGACCTGGGCGATCGTGTGACCTGCATCGAAAAACGATGGGGAATCACAATCAATTCCAGGATCACAGCGATAACACAGACATTCGAGAGCGGAAAAGTGCTGATCGAGGCCACATTCGGAGAATCAGCTCCCACTCTTCTGGATAAGATTAAGAAAGCGAGGTGAAAAGAGTGGCTAATTATTTACCATTCAACAGCATTGACCATGATCGTGTCTATAAGGCAGAGGATTGGGCATGGTATTTCTCCACTTTCATCGGAAATGGTGTCTTTCCTAAGCCTACAAATGGGCTGATGGTTATGGCCAACGGAGCGATGAATGTGGCGGTCAAAGCCGGATTCGGATTCATCAATGGCTATGCCTTCCGCAATCAGGACGATCATGTGATCACAATCGCCATCGGAGATGGCTCCCTGGGACGAATCGACAGAGTTGTCCTCAGATGGGATCTCACCAACAGACAGATGGTGCTGGATGTTCTCCAGGGCACTCCTTCGGCTGATCCTCAGCCGGTGGCACTGACAAGGACAGCAGACACCTATGAGCTGGCTCTTGCGGATATATCCGTGACAAAGGGCATGACAACAATCTCACAGGCGAATATCACAGACAGACGCACCAATCCGGATCTCTGCGGAATCGTGGAGGGCACTGTCAGCCAGATCGATTGGGCAACTCTTGTGGCTCAGCTGGATGCATTCATGGCCGACTATAAGCAGCAGGTGTCTGATGATTATGATGCTTATGTTGAGGACATTGAGACCTATGAGGCAGCATTCAAGGCAGCTCTTGAGGGCTGGGAGGCTGATGAGAAGCAGAGCTTTGAGGATTGGTGGGATGATGTGAAGGATCTTCTTGATCCTGAGCCTGCCGGACAGCTCGCTCTGGCCATCCAGAGATTGAGAGCTCAGATCGGCATCCCGGATGAATATGATCCTGAGAGGATCTATGAGCCAAAAGAATACTGCATCTATGACAACACACTGCAGAAGTGCACCACAGAGACAATCGGTGGAGGCTTTGATGCAGGCTATTGGAGAGCTACTACAGTGATCAAAGAGATCGAGCTCTCCGTGGCAGAAGCACAGGAAGCGATGAAGGCCGAGATGGCCAAGGGCTCCCTGGCGATCGATTCCGGGCTTGCGATCAACGATTCCGGTGACAGATTGATCGTGAATGAAGATGGTGACCTTCTGGCTGTGCGCCAGACAATAAAATTCAATTACGCATAAGGAGGATGAACGAATGGCGGACTTGAGACTTTCACAGATGGGACAGGTCAGCTCTCCCATCAACAGAGCTGTCCAGAATATGCTTCTGGACAATGAAGCTGACGCAAATTCCCACAGAGCTCTTTTGACACAGATCTTCGGATCCGGATCGGGTGCGGCCAACAGGCTTGCATTCAGAGAAGAGATCACTGAGATCACAGAAGAGATGTGGGACAGCATCGGAGATGGATCCTTTGATGCTGTTCATGTAGGGATGCATTACACAGCACCATCTGGAAGAAAATATTTCTTTGCTGATGCAGATTATTTCTTTGGGCATGGTGACACAGAGATGACTGATCACCACATGCTTGTCATCGAAGATGAGATCAATGGTCATCAGCAGCATCAGACAACAAACGTGACCACAGGCGGAGCAACAAGCTCTCTGATCTATACCACTTATCTCCCTGCTCATCAGAGTGAGCTTGAGGCAGATTTTGGCGCTGATCACATTCTTGAGGCAAGACTTCTTCTCTCGAATGCTGTGGCCAATGGAATGCCTTCCGGCTGGGCATGGGCAGGAAAGAAGAGCTTCCTCATGAATATGCCGATGGTCTTTGGCCACTATTTACAGTATAGCGGCAACACAGGCGAGATGTTCAATGGCGGAAACCGTGTGAGACAGCTCGCACTCTTCCAGGCAATGCCTGAGACCATTATCGCGAGAAATGCTGAGACAGATGCTCGTGATTGGTGGTGGACAGATGATGTGGCAAGTGCAGCCTACTTCGGCTTTGTGGGCGGCAGCGGCAATGCGCACTACTACAGCGCTTCTTTCGCTAACGGTGTCCGCCGGGCTTTCCTGATCAAGAAATCATAAATCCGGGCCCCTTGTGGGCCCGATGGATAAGGAGATGACAAAAGATGTCTGGTGTCCGAAAAAGTGAAAGAGGCGAGAGCAGACTTGAGGCTCAGCATGTGGCTTATAAGCTCAGAAAGATGATCGTCAAGGAGCTTCTCACCGATTTCGGAACTAAAAACAACACAATGCCGGAATGGCTCATCGAGGAAGAGCGCAAGCGTGTCCTGAATCTTGTCCAGAGCATCAGTGCTCATCTGAGAGCGGCCAACACTATCTGGCCAGATTATATGGTGGAATTCACCGAAAGACGCTTGCAGATGGACAAGGCTCTTGAGTGTTGCAATATGCTCCAGGATGAGCTCCAGGCGATTGTGGAGATGGTCCCAGCAGATAAAAACAGATATACACAGATCGTGCTGGAGATCGAAAAGGAATTCAATCTCATCAAGCGCCTGAGGCAATCGGACAACAGATTCCTTAAGAATCTCAAAGATAGGGCAGCTCCTGATTGTGCAGCCAACTTCGGCAATGTGAACAACAACGGCAATGCGAACAACAACAGCGCTTCTAACGCTAACGGTGTCCGCCGGGATTTCACAGACGCATCAAGGGGCTAATGTCCGGATGCGACAATGGGAAAGGAGGAGCTGTCCTTCCTGCAAAGGTAAATAGCGGCCATGACGGATCCAGCTAAGGCTGGTGATCCTCTTAGCGTGGTTTTTAATTTATGGGAATTTATACAGATGCAAACCTCATCTATGAGGCTGGTGACAGGGCGATGGAAGGTGCTCCCTGGAAGCACGCAACACATCTCTTCGAGATGAATCATTTGCTGGAGACAGCAAAGATCCAGAAGCAGATGGAAGAGCGGAGCTATTCGCCAGATTGCGGAAAAACTTTTGTTATTCGGGAGCGAGGAAAAAGAAGAGTGGTCACAAGCATTCCGTGTCCGGATAAAACGGTCAATCATGTCCTATGTGACAATGTGCTCGGTCCTCTTCTGGATCCGTACCTCATTCATGACAATGGGGCAAGCAGAAAAGGCAAAGGTGTGGCTTTTCACCGGAGACGATTCGAGCAGCACATTCATGAATACTACAGAAAATATGGAAATCAGGGATTCATCCTCCTGGGAGATTTCAAGAGCTATTATGCGAGCATCGATGCGGCACTTGCCACAGAGATGCTCGTGTCGCTCTTGGAAAAAAGCGGAAAGCTTTCCAAGGAAGATCTGGATCAGACCGAATGGCTCCTTGAGACCATCCTGGGCGATGGTGTGGGAGTGAATATCGGTGGCCAGCCCTCTCAGAATGTCGGAATCACATTCGCACATGGCATCGACAACTATGTGAAAACAGTGAGAAGCCAGAGATTTTATGGCAGATATTCAGATGATTTCTATTGCATCAGTCCGAGCAGGGAATTCCTGCAGGAGCTCACCGAGGGCATATCAATAGAGGCTCAGAAGTGCAAGCTGACAGTGCATCCGAATAAGACGCACATTGCGAAGCTCGATGAGCCATTCAAGCACCTGCAGATCAGCTATCGTCTCACAGAGACCGGCAAGCTGGTCAAAAGGATCAATCCTGAGGCTGTCACAAGAGAGCGGCACAGGCTGAAAGCATACAAGCGACTACTCATGGCCGGAAGGATGAGCGATGAGGAAGTGGAGAACGCTTTCAAGAGCTGGATGGTCCTCAATTACAAAGTGATGTCAAGGATGCAGATCCAGGGCATAAATAATCTTTACACAGATCTATTCGGAAAGGAGATCACATGGAAAATATCACGATTGCGTTATCTAACGGCACAGAGCTCACAGGCTTAGAGCTCAACGGTAACAACTACATTTCACCTGAGAAGCTGACGGAGGACACCTTTGCTGACGGTCTCTCTCCGGTAGTGATCAATGGAGAAGAGCATGAGCAGATGGCTCTTGTGCAGTGCGTCCAGCACGCTGATGGCCGCACCTGGTTCATCCTGAGAGATGTGACTGCGGAAGAGGTTGCGAATGCAAAGCTTCGCTCTGACATTGATTTCATCGCACTGATGTCTGACATCGAATTATAAGGAGGTTGAGAAGATGGCAAAGAATAAACAGCACAGCCCTAAGTTTGCACTTGTAAAGAGCTACTATGCAAGGAAGCTCTGGAATGAATATCGCGTCCGCATGGCCGTAGTACATGCATGGATCACAGCGGAGGAATTCGAGGAGATTGTCGGCAAGCCTTATGAAGAGGAGGAAGCCGGAGAATGAATGAGCCTATAGGATTGACACCTGCTGAGGTTTGGCAGCTCATCCTTGTGATCTGTGGTGCGATCATCACAGTGTCCGGAGCGATCAGCGTCATCATCAATCTGGCGAATAAGGCAAAGGAGCCGAACAAAATGCAGGATCAGAGAATCAAAGCTCTGGAGGAAAAGGTGGATGAAATCACCGGACGATTGAAGGAAGGTGACAAGCATTTCGATTCTGACAATGAGCGCATGGATGCGCTTGAGCGATCCATGAAAGAAACTAACCAGGTAATCATCGAGAGCTTGCAGGCTCTCACAGCTCATGCGATAGATGGGAACAACACACAGGAGCTCAGGGAAGCCAAAAAGAGGCTCGATGATTATCTCATTAAAAAAGTATAGGAGGAAATCAGACATGAAGATGAGCAATAAGGTCTATGACATACTTAAGTATATCACGCAGATCATCATCCCTGCGGTGGCAACTTTATATTTTGCCCTGGCTGGGATCTGGGGCTTTCCTTATGGAGAGCAGATCGTGGGAACTCTCACGGCAATCGACACATTTCTTGGAGTGTGCCTGGGTATCTCGACGATGAACTATAAGAAGGGCGGTGAAGCGTAATGAAGGGAATCGACATCTCCGGATGGCAGAAGGGCATCCAGCTCGACAAGATTGATCTTGATTTTGTCATCATCAAAGCAACACAGGGGACAACGATCACCAGCAATTCCTTCGCTGATCAGGCAAGCCAGGCATTCAAGCTCGGCAAAAAGGTAGGATTCTATCATTATGCCGGAGGCGGCGGAGCTGAGGCAGAAGCAAAGCATTTCATCGATGTTGTGAAGCCTTATCTCGGCAGGGCCATCCTGGTCCTCGATTGGGAAGGTGAACAGAATCCAAACTTTGGAAATTGTGCTTATGCCATTGATCTTCTGGCTCAGATCAAAAAGCTGAGCGGAGGCATCACACCATTCATCTATATGTCCAAGAGCTATGTGAGACAGTGGGCATCTGCCTGGGCAACAATCGCCAAGGAAGTGCCTCTCTGGTGTGCACAGTATGCCAACAATCAGATCACAGGCTATCAGGAGAATCCGTGGACAGATGCCAAGGGCTTCGGTCCTTGGGGCGATGGCTGTGCAATCTATCAGTATTCAAGCCACGGCAGATTGAATGGCTGGGCTTCCAATCTTGACCTGGACAAGGCTTTCATTTCTGCAGAAGAGTGGGATGCATACGCTTCCGGATCCGGAGCGCCTGCTGCCGCTCCTAAGAGCGTGGAAGAGCTGGCCAAGGAAGTCATCGAAGGCAAGTGGGGCAATGGTGCTGACAGAAAAGCCAAGCTCACTGCAGCCGGATATGACTATGCAGCTGTGCAGGCCAAGGTGAATGAGATCGCCGGAGCCGTGGCTCCTTCTGGAAAGAAGAAAACGGTCACAGAGCTGGCCAAGGAAGTCATTCAGGGCAAGTGGGGCAACAATCCTCAGAGGAAGAAGGCTCTCATTGCTGCCGGATATGACTATGATGCGATCCAGAAGAAAGTGGATCAGATGATGAAAAAATGATCGTGGCGGAGGTCGGAGGCTTGGAGGCTCCCTCCTGCGAGCTCGCCGATGCCACAAAGAGAAAAGCACCTGCAGAGACTTGAGCTCCTGCAGGTGCTTTTTTTATGCTGGAATTCGAATCCTAAAGATGATACAATCCTGGTGGATGAAAAGGTTTGCCGACAAATCTTTTAAGTCCACTTGGCGGATGGTAGGCAAACCTTTTTGCCTATCTCTGCCGGTAACATTAAAAAATATATAAGCCTCGCCATTCTTAAGCTCTATCTTATCAATGAAAGTCTCGACAAGCCGAGATCTGAATTCGGCATCCGTCACATCTCCATTTTTGAATTGATTAAGCCATAAAAGGATCACATCCCTTGAGAGCATCGGTTGCTTTATGCTTTCGCCGGCGATCTCGCTCTTGAGGCCCTTGATTTCGTCATCCACAGCCTTGATGCGGTCAATCAGTCCGCTGACATCCGGAGCCACCTCCAGAGCATCAAGAAGCTTCTCCTGCCTCTTCTGTGCTTCGGCCAGCTGACGCTCCAGGACATGAAGGCGCTCGTGCTTCTGATCTTCCATCTGCAGCTCCATGATCCTGTCCGTGATCTGTCCGATCATGTCATCGGTCAGCATGTCAGAACAGATGGCATCGACAACAGCATCCTCCAGGACATCCCTTCTCACATTCTTGAGCTCGCATGGGTGTCCGTCTTTTTTATTTCCACAGGCATAATAATAGTGCATGTCACCTGTGTGGCTCCTTCCGCTGGATCCTCTGACGGTAGCTCCACAATATCCGCAGACAACTTTCCCAGATAACAGATATTCTGTTTTGGCATTCCCTGACGCATTATTTCGGCTCGTCTTGAAGTGTTTTTGTGCTTCCATGAATATTTCCTCACTGACTATCCCAGGGACGCTCAGAGGGACTCCTGCGAGCTCCCACGAGCCAATATATCGATCATTGTGCAGCATACGATGGAGCACTCCGGAAGAGACATCTGATCCCCGGCTTGTCTTTATCCCTCGGCGCTTGAACATGGCGAGGATGTCCTTGATCTTGGCTCCTTCGATATGCATCTGGAAGGCCTCGCGGACACCTGCTGCCGCTGGCTCATCTATTATCACATGCCTGGCTTCATCCAGCTTATATCCGACAGGGATGGATCCTCCGCAATAGATTCCCTTCTTGGCGCTTTCCTTGATGCCTCTGGTGACCTTCTGGCGAAGATCTGCAGAGTAATATTCCGCCAATCCTTCCAGGACGCTCTCCAGGATGATCCCCTCAGGACCATCCGGCACAGATTCCTTGGCATAGCGGAGCTCTACTCCGGCACGCTTAAGCTTCATCTTGCAATTCGCAATATCATATCTATCTCGGCCAAAGCGGTCGATCTTCCACACGATCACACAATCAAAGCGGTGATGCTCCGCATCGTAGAGCATCCGCTTGAATTCGTCACGGCCTTCCAGGCTCTTTCCAGAGATGTGGTGGTCAGCGTAGATCTCCACTATCTGAATGCCATTGGCCTCGGCATAGGCCCGGCAATCTGCCACCTGTCCCTCGATGCTCTGATCGGTCTGATTCGGCCCTGCAGAATATCGGGCATAAATCACTCCATTCATTTCATATCTCCAATCTTTAAGGCATAGGCCACAATGCGCTTTGTCTGTTCGTCTGCATGTCTCCAGGCATTCACAAGAGACTTCTCTTCAAAAGAATACTCATCTGGTGTGCTTTTTCTATCTTCTAAAATTTCATTCAGCGAGACACCAAAAAGATCCGCAATCTCATCAGCCTTTTCAAAGCCAATCGATCGCTCACCTCTTTCCCACATACTGACAGCGCTCTCGGAAACGTGGAGCTTTTTTGCTAATTCCTTTTGCGTGAGGCCTTCGCCTATTCTCAGCCGCTTTACTTTTCTAATATCTATTGCCATGAAAGCCACCTCCTTCCTTGTGTTTTCGATTATACACTAATAGTGTAGATATTTCTACACAAAAAGTGTTGACATCACAACACAATATGTGTAGAATACCAATTGTAGCCACACAAAATGTGCGGAACAACAGAAAGGAGGATCCCATGGAAGAGAGAAAAGCAATCATCGCTCAGAGACTTCGAGAAATCCGTGGACACATGACACAATCCGAATTTGCTGATTGGATAGGGGTTGAGCCGACAACGGTGTCCATGTACGAGAGAGCGGAAAGAATTCCGAGCGATGGTGTTAAGATCCGAATCGCGGAATTGTGCGGAAAAACTGTCCAGGAAATTTTTTTCGACTAAAAGCGCACATAATGTGAAGATTGCCAAGAAAATGAACACAGATTGTATAGGTAGGAAGTTCAATGAAAAGATTGTTTTACGTTTACGAGATCAAGTTAAGAGGGACAGATCGATGCTACATAGGCCAGACAGCGAATCCGGGAGACAGACTGATGACGCATCTGTCTGAGCTCAGGAGAGGATCCAAGAAAAGCATCTGGATGGAGGATTTCAAAAAGTACGGTGTCACCGGCTTCGACTTCTCGATCATTGCGACAGCAAACACACGAGAGGAAGCCAAAAGGATTGAATCCGAGCAGATACTCGAACGAATGGCCATCTATAACCATGACAAGCGCGTAACAAGTAAGGCAATCGAAGGAATCAACTTTATGTAAACAGGAGGGATTTATAAATGGAAAACAAGCAACTTATTCTCGATTCACTTTGCTCAGCTCTCCAGCTGACAAGAGACCAGGCAGATCTTGAAGCTCTGGAATACAAAGAGATCGGTCCTGATGAGCAGCATGTCATCGCCACCTATGACGGAGGCGGATCTCGTGAGATCAATGTCTCGCTTGATTCCGGAATCGCGATGATCAGAGATGTCCTGAGGGCAATCGAATGAGAAAGCGGACAGGATTCCTGCAGGGCTTTCCAGAACGATTGACAGAGGCCATCGAGGCGCGAGAAATCACCACGAGGCAGCTCTGTGAATGCACCGGCAAGGAGAGAAAAACAATCTACGCATACAAATATGGAGACCGTTCGCCTGATGCAGTGACTTTGGCCAGGATGTGCTGCCTGCTCCAGGTATCAGCCGATTATCTCCTCTTTGGAACAAAAAAAATGATGGAGGCGCTCATGAAGCTATATGTGCGGACAACAACAGACGAGCTGGAGCTTCCGGTTGCTGTTGCAGGATCCGCAAAGGAGCTGGCTGAGATGACCGGGACAACAGCTGCATG
>Ga0247609_10001099_pt1 | contig 33692 bp, 75 predicted proteins | sample 172DNAGHGlowgp2_FD_193487 | JGI IMG/M metagenome (GOLD analysis project Ga0247609, IMG submission 193487) | Sheep rumen microbial communities from Palmerston North, Manawatu-Wanganui, New Zealand - 1728 DNA GHGlow gp2 | ecosystem: Host-associated > Mammals > Digestive system > Stomach > Rumen ... | reverse complement strand
TACTTTTTTAAATTTTCTTTTTCAATTTTATTATATTATATCATATTTTTTATTAATTGTCAATACTTAATAAATTAATTTTTTCAATTTCTGCTCTTGTTTCTAATAAAAACAAATATTCTCCCATGTGTTTTGCTTGTGATTTTAATAAATCAATATTGTTTGGTTCAAATTCTAAAGTTCCAGCTTCATATTTAACAATCATTCTATGAAGTTTATCATATCTAATTTTAGTTTGATAATATTCAGCCTTAAATCTTTCTTTATAATCATCACTTAACATCATTTCAACAGTATCTTTTAATTCCATTTTTTATTTCCTTTCTCAATTTTTTATTATATTATATCACATTTAAACAAAATTATCAAGACATAATTTCAGAAATATGTGGTAAATTTTTAAGAATAGCAACAAATTCATTCCATTCGTTTAACTTATGTCCAGTTCTTTGTTTAATCATAGTAACTACATTTTCATAATTCATAGTAATTGTTCTTTTTTGATTATAAGAAGATGGTAATAACTGAATAATTTGCCACCAATCTTTCTTTTGTTTTGAATTATTATATTCATCACAATACATATCAATAACTCCAATATACTTTTTTAATGCATCTTTTGAAAATTCAGTTAAATGTTCAGTGCTAAAATCTTCAAGAGTTAAATTTTTACTATGAATTTTGTGCATTGTACTACAACTATTTGCAGTTGTGCCAACTTTATAAGTATCAAATTCTTTCCACCAATATAAAGGTGCTGTAATGTCAAGACTTACGAATATTTGTCTTAAATATTTTCTATGTTCTGACCCAGCATTATACAATCTTTTCATAAGGTCTAAATCATTTTCGCCTAAGATAAAATCTTCAACACCTTCATCATAATTATTAAAAAATTTAGTATCACTTTTACTCCAACTATTCATTGGATTACGAAGTCCACGAATTGCGTGTTTAAATCCCCAAACTTCAACATTTTCAACTTTAATCATTTAAGTATTTATCCTTCCATTGAAATTTTTGACATCTATTCCAGTAATATTTATCTGTCTTACACTTTGAACATTTTCCCATATTATTATCATTATATTTAAAACTCTTACAATGTTCACATTTAACATTTGATTTTTTTGTTGTATCTACAGTTCTCATTTTATTCATCTTCCTTTCTTTCTTCTTTTAACCATTTTTCTATTTCAGCTATACCATTAACACTAGAACAATCCATATCTTTTGGTATTAAACAATTTGAACATCTTTTATTCATCGAACAAACAGCAAAAAATAAAGGATATTTTTCTATATCTGTTAATTTCTTTTTACACATAATATATTCAAAATTTGTCATATTTTCCTACCTCGTCAATAATTTTCTCAATAGTTCTCATGTTTAAATTTCTTCTTGTGTAACAGATAATCTATAATGTTTACCTTGATAATCAAATGTCAGTGACTCATCATGTTCTAAAAGAAATTGAGCAACGGCATTTATCGCTTCATCAGTAACATCTGATTTATTAATCCACTTAGTATTTGTTTTGTTTAAAGTTCCAGCGAATATTGCTGTGATACCGCATCCTACATGATATTTAGCCATATTATTTATTCCTTTCTATTTTATTCATTTCTGATTATGACCATAGTGTCCCATTGGTAAAAGTTTCTGATTTTTCTGTAAATCTTTTATTAGTTTTTCTTCTTCCTCATTTTCTTCCGTTTTCCATAACCACCTTTTATAAATTTCACAAGTAGTGTCACAATCAAATGGGCAAGTATAGCATGGTGAGTTTATAATTGTTTCTTCCTCTCTTTCTGCCTTATCACATTCTTTCTCTATTTTTAATATTAGTGATAATATTTCAGTTGTTTCTGAATATTTTAAGTCCATCTTAATAACTCTATTTCGCAATGCTTCTAATTCTTCATAAACTTTATCCAAGTTACTACTCATTCTCTTTCCTTTCTTTATTTCGCTATGCTATTTATTCTCACCCATTCTTGTTTAGTATCATCATATTTTGATTCTTTCAATCCAATTCTATGATAATCTAAATATGATTCTTCAGATAAAATTATCAAATCCAAATTTTCATCTACTCCCCAAGAATATGTATAAAACGGATGTACTCGATAATAAAAAGTAACTAATTTACGAATTAACCATTTTAGAAATTTCATTCTTCTTCCTCGCTTTTTTTCTTCATAGTTGTTCCGCATTTAGGACAGAAATTTCTTGGTATAAGTAAAGCATTTTCCCAACCACATTTTGAACATTGAAACCACTCTTCTTCAATTCCACCTTGATATGCTTTGTGAATTAACCACTCCCCATATACAATAGGCTTTACATCTTCGGTTGGAGTATCATCTATGCATTGTCCTATTGTCTTTTTCCCATTACAGTAATCAAATAAACTTTCAATGGCTCTGTCTGCATTAATATATCTGCTCATTTTTATTCTTCACTTTCCTAACATTCATTCTCTATTTCTTTTTCAAAATAGGATTTCCACTTTTCGACTTCTGCTTTTAGCTTTTCATTTTCCTTTAATGCCTTAATTGCCATATCCAACATAGGAATATCTCTTTCGTCTAACCAATCTTTACCATTCTGCTTGATTAAATCTATTGCATTTTGGAACTGTTCTATTGTCTCTTCTATGCTCATTATTCTTCCTCTCTTTTATTATATTAACAATTATGGTCTATAAGGTCATCAACAGACCTTTGTTTATCTGTTGGAAAGTTATCATAATTGTCTTCTAACCATTTCTTTTGTTCATCTGAAAGATATATAAATTTGTCATTATCATCTAAATAACCAATAAGTCCGTACACATCCCTAGCTCTTACAATGACATAACCTAATTTCTGTAAATATTCTTCTCTGTAAATATTCTTCCTATCTCATAATCAATAATCTCTAATACATCATCAATAGCATTTTTATAAGTATCAGAACCATATCTTAACTTTTTTATTTCTGTTTTAATTTTTTTTAACTTTTCGATATAATAAACAATAGGTTTTACTTCTGCCGTAGGAATATCGCTAATAATATCTGCAACTGTTTGCTTAATTACATTCGGAGTAAAATTAAACATTTTCATTCTTTCCGCATTAGTATAAAAGTTAAGTATCTGTCTTATTGCTTCGTCTGCATCAATATATCTACTCATTTTTCGCTCTCGCTTTCTGCATTATCTGCTTCTATGATTTCCTCAATATCGAAACAATAGCTACAATCCTCATTACCAACGAAAACAGTATCTTTTAGTTCTTGTTTAACTTTTTCCGTTATCGGAAAATCTGAATCGCATATTGCTATAAAACTGTGTCCTTTTGGAAGTTGAATGCCGTTTTGAATGATTATGTTCATATCGCCATAATCATATAATCCAGTATTTATCTTATTATACATTTTTTCTGGAATATCAATTACTAATTTCATTTTTCTCGCTTTCCTCTGGAATTATTGTTTCAGCATCATCAATAACTCTCCAAGCCGTATGTAATCCATCTTCCCAAGTATTCTCACCATTATAAATTTTTATTGCATCAATTCCGCCAATATGATAGCTTCCTAATTCTCTTAAAATTTCTTCTTCATCTTTCAATCTTCCATGTCCTTTCGGAAGTGGTGTGCCATTTTTGATTGCATTGATTATATTGATTTGTAGATTTCTATCTTCTTTTCCACCAATTAGAAATCTTATTTTGTCTATTTGTTTAATATCATGTTCATCTATCTTAATCACTAACTCTATATCTGCCATATTATTCATCCTTTTATTTATTTTATATTTTTGTTTTGTATGTATATTATATCACACTATTTTTTATTTGTCAATATATCAAATATTAATTATTAATAAAAATTTTTATTATTTATCTGCTTCTATTATTGTTGGAATAACTTTATTAAAATAATCAATATCAATATCTAGTAAATAACCATAACAACCATACTCTTTTACATAAGCATCAGCATCAATTAATCTACCGTGACCTTTAGGAAGGGGTGTGCATTTATATTTAACGCAATCCCATAAAGACATTAATAAACCTAATGGTATTTCTTTCTCTCCGTTTTCATCTGTTTTAATTAAATTCAAGTAATCTTCTTCTGTTATATCAATTACTACTTTCATTTTTTTCCTCATCTTCTGCTCTGTATTTTTCAATAATTGCTAACACATCAACATTCCAAATTCGCTCTGGTGTTTCTCCATTAGTAAGTGCTTTAATCTCGACTTTTATCTTATTAAGCACATCTTTCTTGATGTAATTCTGCTTTATATCCTTGACCGCTTCTTGCACAGCTTCATCAATAAATCTTTTATCAAGTTTCAGTTCCATATTATTTTTATTCCTAATCGTTTATCTAAACAATCCAATAAATAGTAATAGTCTAATCCATCAGAAGAATCACAATTTAATGCTTTCACATCACTTTTTAATCCTTCTAAATCAATAGGAGTTCCATTCTTAACCGCATCAAGTACTATTTGGCTTGCGCTACTCCCATTAACAGTTATGCCTTTTTCTATTCCATAATGGATTCTATCTGGTATATCAATTAATATCTGCATTCTCCTTCTTCACTTTCCTTTTTCAGTCTATAATATTCGTCTATCCATTTTTGCGCCGAATATTTACAATAATATTTTATTGTTTTATAAATATCATTCCATAAATAACCATAGGAATTTCTTAATTTTCTTGCATATTCATTTGAAATTGATTTATAAAATGGCATAAAAATAATTGATTCCGTACTATCATATTCACTTACTTTATGTGGCATTGTTCTATCATACAATTCAGTTTTTGCCATATATTCACAAGCATAAAAGTATATATCTTTATTATCAAATTCAAAATTCATACTTTCACAATTCATACTTTCTCACTTTCTATATTATCTTTCATATAATCGTATAATGTTTCAATGAACCATTTCCCTTTTTCGTCTAACTGTTCAGCTATATCTAAAAGTTGTATATGTGTTGACGGTCTTATTTTATCGTGCTCCCATATCTTAAATTGCCATCCTATACTATTGATAACTTCTGCTTGATATTTAGAATCATGAGCACAGAATTCATCAGCTATTTCTGTATAATAGGCATCGTATTCAAATTCATGTTCTATCTTCATTTCTTGTTCTCACTTTCTTACTTATATTATCTATTCATTTTTCCAACCGCTTCCATATACTTTTTTTCCATGCTCATAAATTATTTCATTATCAAATTCATCACCGCTGACCGCTCTATTATACTGTAATATTTTTTTTGATTGGTCTAACTGATAATCCTCACAACGAAACATACATCTTAATTTATTTCTCATTTTATGATTTATATGGTCGTATCTTTCGCACGACTTACATTTTTCAATAGGATAATCTATCATACTATTTATTTCTCACTTTCTGACATATAAAAATCACAATGATTTCTAATTATTCCAGACTGAAGTATGCAACCCTTGTTCGTGCAAGAATCACATAGATTTCTATTAATAATTTCTGCCTTGTATGGTTCGGGGTTTTCTTGCCACGCTATTACATTATTTGCATAATCTCTTTCGTGATTGATTCTGTTATCGTTATACCAAGTGTTAGAACCATCAAAGAAACAAGCATCAACAAGATACTCAGGGTTCATTACATTATTTGGATAGTACCTCGTCACTCTATAAACATCAGCAATTTTAGGCAACCTCTCACTAACTGGAATCCACCTTATCTGCACCAATATATCTATCCACTCTCTCAATGTCTTACCTTTATAGATATATCCATCAAGTGCTTCTTCTGCCACATTTTTACACATTTCTTCAAATGTTGGAAATTTAGCCATTTTCTTCTACCTCCATCTTTGCACCGCAATGTTTACAGTATGTGCCATATAAATGATTTAAACGATTACAACAACTACATATTGCATTATCACCATCATCATTAATCCAATGTCCAATCTTCGGCTGTGGTGTGACGGATGGTAAATTTCTCAGAATAGAATCCACTGTATCTGCGTTGTAATATTCAATGAAATTGTCATTTTCATCACGCACATTAACAACTTCGCAATTTTCTAATTCTGTTTGTAATGTCTGTCTGCTAATTGCATCCTCGCAAGGCTTTTTCTCATTAAAATAATGTGGTTTAACGGTTAAAATGTTAGAAATCATCTTACACTTTGTTTCTGCATCAGCATCACAACTCATTATTTCTCTGATTTCTTCCATATCATCACAAGGCTGTTGTTCTAATGCTTTTATGATTTCTTCTTGTCTATCATACGGACACCATTCTATGATATAATCTTTTGCTTCTTCTCTTGTCATTCATTTTCCTCACTCTCTACTAATCCAAACTTTTCTGCACAAATACATTTAGACGATGGACATATCTTTTTATAATGAAACTCTAAATCACAAGAACCAATGTGAGTACCAAGTGCACTCCTATCTATACATTTTGAACCAGAAAAATACGGACATTTGCAAATATATTCATCTATCTCTTTTCTTGTCATTTCTGTTCCTTTCTTGTCATTTCTGTTCCTACGACATTTCCGACATTTTATCTAATACCCATCTTAGTGTTTGACACTCTACTTGATTATTAGATATATCTATCTGTTCGACTATTATCTCGTCTAATTTATCAAGTAATTCTAATGCTTTAATTGACATTCGTAGACACTCTTTCTGTTCACCCATATTACCTTGTTCATAACACAAGTGACACTCATTACACAACTTACGATTGCAATCATTATCCATGCCACTTACATCTCTGGTCAAGCACTCCAATTTTGCCGTTAACATTTTAATTGCTTCTTTATTTGTCATTCATTATTCCTCTTTTCTGCGGTTTTCTCTTCACTCTCAAATACAATTTCTAACGGCTCAATAACATTTTGCATATCAGTATAAATACCCATATCAAAATATTTTCCGTAAAGGTTCATAAAGCGCCATAATTGAAAACTTGTATATCCTTCACTATCAACTGTGGGATAATACGGCTTAATAATCTCTTTACCATAAGTTTTATTAAAGTTATCGTACTGATGATAGAATATCTCTTTTCCATAATCAGTGAGTTTTACTTTGACACGTTCGTTGATATTTATTTTATTGACTGTTTTCTCTGCACTCGGCAACACCTTGATAAAATCAATCAGAGTATTGTAATTAAAATTGTAATTACTTTCCTTTGCTTTCTGAATTTGTTGTATTTCATAATCACGGCTAATTAAATCTCCGTCTGTTTGTTCTTCTTTCGGAATTTCCTTGTTTAGAGGTTCTGTTATTCTGTCGAATTCTCCAAGCGTCATATTATCATGTTCTAAATCCCACAGTGCCTTGTCGTATAATTCTTTGTAAGTCATTTTTTCTCCTATCTTCCTACCTTGTAATCTGATAAGGTGCATTCCACCATTCACGCAAGAAAAACCGTTTTATCTGTTCTTCGTCCATCACATTTGGAAAAACACTCATAAAGACTTCGCCGTTTGTCATTTTCTCAAAGCACTTATTTTCTATGGACGAAAACTTTATCAATTCTTCCAAAGAAATAGAGTTGATACGCTTTATTAATTCTTTCCAATTATCTTTATCAGCACAAAAAATCATAGCGAAATCATCAACTCCTTCATTTCCGCAAACCTTATAATGAATACAATCTGTACAATAACTCATTTATTTATCCCTCATTTCATTTTCTACTCTATGACAATGCTCTACTGTTTTATGAGCCCATGATGTGTAATAAAAAGGGCATTCGCTTTTTACACATTCACAAAATTCTGTTATATCTTCGGCAAAGTTTTTTACATATCCATCTGTGTATTCTGGTTTATGAGTTACTTTTGTTTGATACGGACATTTCATTTTTATTTTTCACTTTCTACCTCAAAATCTGTGATATTATTGATAAATTCAATAGCCATATCTTTCGCTTCAAGTATTTCTCCTTTTTCATATGCCATAATAGCATCACTTAACAGTTTGATTTGAACTTTATCATCCATTTTATTATTCACTTTCTTCTACATATTCTTCATAATGAATACAAGCAACACCAACATCCTTTTGTACTTCACACTCTGCTTGACAATTTATTAAACCTATTCCTATATCATTATTATTTACACACTTCGGGCAATGAATGCCTAACCACTCATTGATAGCTATTTCTCTTTCTGCTGTCATCATTTTTCTTCTTCACTTTCTACATTAATTGGAACATAATATTCAATATCAGCTCCACAATTATCACAATGACAAATATGTACGATTCCTTCTTCATCTAATCCATAGTCTTCAAAATCAAAATCTGAACACCAATGTACACTTTTTTGTCCGCAATGAAAACATTCATATCCCATCTTATAATCTCCTTTTATTTACTAAAATTACAATTAATAAAATAATTAAAAATATAATTCCTATTCCAGCCGAAATCCACAATGGGCTTAATACCCAAATCCATTTCCAGTCAATTACTTTAACTAATTTTAATACAATAAAAATTAATGTTAACGCACTAGAAAATCCAATTCCGCTACTACTAACAACTGTCTTATCATTTTCCATAATTTTACTCCTTTAATAACACATCAATATCAAATTCACTAATTTCCCAGTTTCTTTTTATTGAATTCACACTTGCATAATTAATTTGAATTTCTTTATCTTCAGTAAATGCAGTTATGAGATATGTATAATAATTCTTTGGTTTTTCGATTTTAATATCATAAACAACTCCATGTTTAAAACCCATAGAATTTGTTTTTCCTAAATATCTTACTTCCATTTAATAATTCCTTTCATGTTCTTTTAACTGCATTATACCATATAATTTATAGCTTGTCAAGAAAAACTTTACCAGTGATACATAATATCTCCATTCCAGTTTTTCTGCCATTCTCGTTCTTTATTATCTCTATATTCTCTAAATTGAATTTTATATGTAGCATTACTCATCACTAAATTTCGTGTACTATCATCAATAAATAAACTTCTTTCAACATCATTATCATATAAATTCATATTAATAATGTCTTTATCTACATTCATAGGTAAACCAATCATAGGAATATTACCAATTCCAAGTTTTTCAAACAATTTTTCTTTACCAATAAAATTTTGCCAGCGTCCTTTTGTCACGAAAACTATACTATTTTCGGGACAGCTTTTAATAAATTCAATAGCTCCTTCAATTGGCTCAACTATATCAAAAAATTCGTCAGTTGTAAATAAATATTCTAAAACTGAATCATCAATTGTTTCTTCAACTTCTTTAAAATTCCAAGATAAAATGTCTTGCCCAGAAACATTTTTATTATAAATTTTATTTAATATTTTTGCCATTGCTTCACAAGAATGTAAAACAACACCATCAATATCTAAAAATATTTTGTTAATTCGTTTTTCTTTTATATATTTTTTAATGTCTTGAATTTCTTTTATTGAAGAACATATATTTTTTATTGTTTCTTCAAAATCTCCATTATTTGAAACTTTAAAATCGACAATTTTATTTAAGTTTTTTTCACTAAATTTTTTATTATCATCTTCTAATCTTCTGTCCCATTCAGTCTGGTCAAAAGACCCACGAACTTTTGCTCTTTCTTCTCTGATTTTGTCATCACAATCAACATAAATTACTTTACAATTTTTTCTTCCAGCATAATTAATGAAATTTTTTGCTCCTTCTAAATCTAAAATTACAGCATATTTTTTTACTCCAAAGGCATATGTTGGATTTTTCATAACTCCATAATACCAAATATCAGAAACTCCATTTACTAAAGTATTATAAGACCTATATTCAATAAAATAATCTGCTTCTTTATATTCTAAAAATTTTTCTTTAGAAATAAAATAATATTCTCTACCTTCTTTTTCTCCTTTTCTTTTTGGTCTTGTAGTATGAGAAATAATAGGTGTATAATTATATTTATTTACTAATTCTCCAATTATCCTATCCTTCCCACTTCCACTTTTTCCACATAGTATAATATTCATCTTTACCTTTTCCTTTCATATTTTCATTACTATAATTATAATACTGTTGCATTTTATATCTTTCTATATTCAGTTTTCTATTCTCCAGATTCCTTCTTTCAAAGTAATTATCTGGTTGATTTAATAATAAGTATTCTGTTTTCATATCTGTATTATACCATATTTTTATTGTAATGTCAAGGAATAATGTTAATTATTATAAATATTTTTTGGTGATTTGTTTATAATAGTAATCTTTAGTATTTGTAAGTATTAATATTTAAATATTATATATTATATATTATTATTATATTATATATTATTATATATATTATATAATAAATATATATTATAACATATATTATATATATTGTCAAGTAGTAATAATATTAAATTTTTATTAATTTTATAAAGTGCAAATATTGCATAATTATACATTATTATAAGTGCAAAGAATAACCATAAATGGTTGAAATTTTAATTTATAGTTGAAAATTTTGTAATTATAGTTGTTTTTTTGACATTTTGAGCTTTTCTGGAGGGGGTAAAAATGACAGTTTTGGGGAGTAGTTAATTAACATAATTATGTGGTCGAAAATTTAGGGGGGATTTTGGTGTGGGGTAATGGTGTGGGGGGATTGGGGGTATTATTTTCCCAAACCAACAACTACTCCCCATACCTCAATAATTAAAAACACAAAAAATATCTTGACAAATTTTAATTACTGTATTATAATATAATATATAAATGAATCAATAATCAATTTTATTTTATTTGACGCATGACAAATAAATCTGTCGGTCTACCAAGAGTAGTCCGTCAGAAAAAAATAAGAAAAAATAAAAAAAACTATTGACAACCGTAAATTAATATGGTATAATGCAATTACAATCACGAAAGGAGATATTGAGATGGCAACTGAAAAGAAAGACATAACATCAATTATTAATAATCTGTACACAATGGAAAGAAACGAGAAGAATGAAGATTATTCGTTTGCATTATTATTTGCAATCAACAGACTTGAAGAAGAAGAGTGGCTTAAAGAAGCAAAAGATGAGATTGTTTATACAGATATGGCAAAATTAAACTTTGATAGAGAGATTGTTGATATTGAAAAGAAAATCGTAAGTCTTGCCAGATTTATGGATGTGGATGTTTCAGTAATTGAAAAGTTAATTGGACTTAAGCTTCTTAATAGTGCAAGAGAAGTTCATATGGAAAGAGAATATGATAATTATGACCAAGCACTGGATTACATTGATAAGAGACTTTCAAATAGCTTTCAAAAAAAAGTTTATGGGTGGGGTGATTAAATGGACTTAATGATGTTAGCAAAAATCGTCAGAAAAATTCAAAATAATCAATATAAAGAAAATGGCGTAATTTCAATAGATTCTGACGGTGTTTATCTCCGAGATGCAAGAGTTTTTGGAATAGAATATCAAGAAAAAGTAATCAGAGTCAATAATAGAATACTAAATAGTACGAAGAAGCCATCTATTACTAAAAAATTCTGGTTTTTTATTGACGGTGTTGAATTTTATTCTTATAATGATGTATAGAAAGGAGACTACAACAATGTTGTATAAGTGTGATAATTGTGGAGAAGTTTGTTATGAAGAAGAGCTTGGAAGCTATCAAGAATGTGTTGGAGAATTTTGGGGTGCTCCAGCTTATGAAACCTTTAGTTGTTGTCCAAGGTGCGGCTCTGACGAAGTTTATGAATGGGACGAAGATAATGAAAGATATTTGGATGACTATTTAAATGATGATGATGATGATGATTATAATAAAGCAGAAATGGAATATTATGATGAGTTGTTAAAAGAAATGCATCTTAATGAAGATGAAACTTTAGATTATGGAGAGGACGAATAAATGAGAGTATATGTTGAAGAGTATGGATATGGAACGGTAAATCAGTTTATCAAGCCTTATTATTTTATTCATTTTGAAGATGGAATCAATAGAATTATTCATCAAGATAAAGTTGAAGAAAAGGAAGGAGACGAATAATGAGTTATTATAGTGATTGGAAATGTGGAGCTATTGAAGATTGGGAATATGAGCAGTATGAAAGATGGGAAGCAGAAAGAGATAGATATTTAGAAGAAGCGAGCTATCTTCCATATATTACAAGAAATAAAATGGACAGATATTGCTATGACTACGATGACTACGATGATTATGACGATGACGAAACTTACAATTATTAATTTTTGGTACTTGACATTTATCGCATCTTTTGGTATAATATTACTTGATACGATAATTCAATACAAGGAGATGAAAAATGAAGATAGAAGAGAAGAGAAAATTATATATTGAGTTAACTCCAGAAGAATGGAAAAAGCTCAATGAAGCAGAAAAGATTATTAATAATATTGCAAACAATCTTGATGGATATGGGTTTTATGATGAAGAAGCGGGAGAGTTCTTTGAGTCTTTGCTGGATAAAATCGTAAGGCTTGATGATTTATTAGATGGCGGCTTTGAAAAGAATGTTGTTGAAGAAAGATGAAAGGAGTGAATAAAGTGAAGGTTTTTATTTCACAGCCAATGAGAGATAGAGAATCTGAAGAGATTATTGCAGAACGAAAAGAAATTGAGCGTTATTTGAATATTAGATATGACAATAAAGTTGAAATCATTGATTCATATATTACAGACTTTAACGAAGTACACTCAAATCTTCCAGTTATTTTTGTTGGTTTGGCTATTGAAAAAATGGCGGACGCAGACTTGGTTGTGTTTGCGGAAAACTGGCAGAAAGCAAGAGGATGCCGTGTAGAAAGAAAAGTTGCAGAAGAGTATGGACTTGAAATTTTAGATTTTTAAAAAAATTTTTAAAAAAATTAAAAAAACACTTGACAAATGATTAAATTTATGGTATAATACATATATAATCGAAAGGAGAAAAAAGAAATGGGAGTAACTTGCAAACCTATCGGTGCGAATAAATCCATTATGGCAAAATTAGAAAATGAATTAAAGGCGAAAGAAGAAGCCAAGAAAGAAGAAACCAAAAAGAAAAAGTCTGAAAAAGAAGATAAGACTAAAAAGTAATATTATCTGTGGTGGCGGAATAGGTAGACGCTATCTCCCATGGGCAACACTCGTATGCATACGAGAGCGAATTTTTGAAGGGGAGCTAAAAATAATAGGTTGCCATGTAAGGTGCAAATCCTTATCCACAGAATTATGGCACAAACAGCAAACTTTTTAAACTCATATATTCGGACAAGATGATTTTTGTGTCATTGTTTTTGGGCTCACACAGCAAACTTTATTATATTACTCAGAGGAAAACAACCATTTTATGTTTTTATTTTAACGAGTCCAGTTTTTAATGAAAGAGAGGGTAATCAAATGAATTTTTCAGAAGCATTAACAAATGAATCAAGAAAGAAGTATACTGAAAATGGAGCAGAAGCATATAATTCTACTTCAAATGCTCTTTTAGACCTTTTTGGAACTATTGGGTCTTTCAGAGAAAGAAATAAAAACGACCTTTATGTTGCGATTGAAGAAGCATATAAGGAAGACCCTTTATTTGCTACTAAAATTATTTTCTATGCAAGAGACATTCGTGAAGGTTGCGGCGAAAGAGACACTTTTAGAACCGCCATCCATTATCTTGCTGAGAAGTACCCAGAAGCAATTTATCCAAATATCGAATTAATTGCAGAATATGGTCGTTGGGATGATTTATATTGTCTTGTTGGAACTCCAGTTGAAGACATAATGTGGAGAATTATGTCTGAACAGTTTCAAAATGACTGTATTAATTATTTTGATGGCAAACCAATTTCTTTACTTGCAAAATGGATTAAGACTCCAGATGGTTCTTCAAAAGAAACGAGACATCTTGGTTGTTTAACAGCACACAAGTTAGGCTATGCAAATATTAGTGCGTTTAAGAAGATTCTTCGTGCTCTTCGTGCATACTTAAAAGTAACGGAAGTAGATATGACCGCTAATAGATGGGAAAATATTGAATATTCAGCCGTTCCTAGTAATGCAATGAATAAATATCGTTGTGCTTTTTATCGTCATGATGCAGATAGATTTGAGAAATTTATTGATAAGGCTGTAGATGGAGAAGTTAAAATTAACTCTTCCACATTATATCCTTATGATATTATTGAAAAATATCTTTATCGTGGTGAAGATTCTAAGGTTCTTGAAGCACAATGGAATCAATTACCAAATTATGTAGAAGAAGGAACTAATGCAATTGTTATGGCTGATGTTTCTGGCTCTATGACTGGTCGCCCTATGGCAACTTCTATTGGTTTAGCAATGTATTTTGCAGAGAGAAACATTGGAGCATATCATAATTTATTTATGACTTTCTCTGAAAATCCAAACATTGTTAAACTTAAAGGAACTACATTGTCTCAAAAAATTGTTTCTATTCACAATGTAAGTTGGGGTTTTAACACAAATCTTGAGTCAGCCTTTAAGAAGGTTCTTGATGTTGCTATTGACAATAATGTAGCCCCAGAAGAGATGGTTAAATCCATTATTGTAATTTCTGATATGGAAATTGATAATTGTACATATAATGGAAAGGGCGGAAAAAATAGCTGGTCATTCTATGACAAGATGTGTGATATGTATGCAGAACATGGCTATGAAATTCCAAATATCATTTTCTGGAATGTAAATGCTCGTAATAACACATTCCACGCAGATGCAACTAGAAAAGGAGTACAACTCTGTTCTGGCTCTTCTATCAATACATTTAAACAAATTATGGGTTGTATTGGAATGACTCCAGTTGAGATGATGGAAAAAGTCATTAATTCTGAAAGATATTCAAAAATTACTATTGACAAATAATAATTTTTGTGGTATAATATATTTACAATAAACCACTGGTCTATTCGGTTAAGTTCGTATAGATTAAATGAGTGATATGTAGTGTAGTTGAGCGTACCCGAAATGAGTACAATACTAGTTGCTCAATAACTGCACAAGCATTGAAATACACGGAGTGAACACGTTATCACTAACGCACAAAGCAGTGGTTTTGGAGACTTAGCTCAGTAGGTGGTAGCGAGTGACTGTTAATCACTAGGTCATAGGTTCGAGTCCTATAGTCTCCGTTTTATAAAATTATATAAAAATAAAAAAAATAGTTGACAAATTAAGTAAAATATGGTATAATATAAATATAATAAAAATTATAATTTATTATCTCTGTGGCGGAATAGGTAGACGCTTTAAGCGTAAGGTCAAGGCGTGAGCATCGCTTGAACAGCACTTGACTATACAAGGTGCAAATCCTTGTCTGAGATAGTAGTCGAATTACACAAAAGACCGAGGGGATGCGGTGTAATGCTAAACCTACATCAAGTGCGTATGGTGTACAGTGCTCGATTTGATTGTGTATAATGAGCAAACAACGCATTAAGAGAACAGTTGACAGTCGGGAAAAGACCGACATTAACGCAGAGTAGTCCAATGGAAGGATAGCTGGCTCATAACCAGAAGGTTGGCGGTTCAAATCCGCCCTCTGCAATTCCTACAATGGTTGCAAACATTGTGGAAACAATTATTAAAGAATAGAAATCTTGGGTAAGATATTAGCAAATAGTGAACGTAGGTGGGTCTCAGAAGTACAATGAGAGATGCGGATTTCAAATGTATAATAATTGTCAGAGATGTGGTGTAATTGGATAACACGCTCACGCAGAAGTGAGAGTTTTAGGTTCGAGCCCTAACATCTCAAGATGTTGGATAGCTACCAACTGATGTGAGAGTAAGCAGAACGCCTTACAAAGAATGAAAATGCCGAAAAGGGTTGCCCATATACCTCGCTGGGATAGTAATGAGAGAGGTCTTTAAATGAATCTTCCTTATCGGAACTGCTAATATAATGTATACAGACTGCAATTTATATTTCTGGATTATATAAATCCGCAAGTTTTATGACTGGAGATATGAATGAAGGGTGGTGTCTGATGTCAGTTTTGCGGAACGCTACGACACAAGGGTTCGATTCCCTTATACATTACGCTACAAATATTTCTGTGGCACGGATGACACTTACAGCAAAGTGAAGGTATTCTACAAACTTTTTAAATTTGGACAGAAGATTTAATGTGTCATTACAATTTAATATCAGAGGACTCATACAGCAAACTTAATTATAGAAAAAATATATTAAATTCTTTATACAAGTTTTCATAGCATCACCTCCCTCCCTTTCGTGTGATTTGTTCCGACTAGGAACACAATATATAGAGTCCTTAAATTTTATTAACTAAGGTGGTTAATTAAACTAACCACCTTAAAATTTACAAAGGAGATTAAATGGAGTATACAAAAGAAAGATTAAAGAAAACGATTTGTGAATATGAATTTTGTAAATGTGTTAACCTTTATCAAATGGCAATGGTTGATTTTGATAAAAGTTTATGGAATAATATATGGGATGAATTAGATGATATTGATGATGATTTAGTTCCAGTATTGATTGAATTAAATGAAAAGGGTTATAGAACAGATGGCTGTTGTTCTGGACACTTAGAACAGATTGAAAAATATGGAACTTGGAATATATATATTTCTTTTCAAAAGATTTATGATTTTAAAGATATAAAATTAAGTAATGATAGTTTATATAGTTTAGAATATGAAGGAAATAAAAAAGCTACAGTTCAAGAAAAGAATGAAGATAGATTAAGAAAGATAGATGAATTGTTAGAATGGGCTAAGAAGTTACCAAAGATTGAAGATAATGATTTCAAAATTGAAGATGGCTGGGTAACTGTTTATGGCGAAAAGATTTATGATGTTAGCGATTGGGATTTGAAATAAATAAAATAATGTATGAAGAAAGAGTATCGGAAGATGCTCTTTTTTATTTGATTTTAATTTTAATTTTAGTGTGGGTGGATTGGGATAGCATCCAGATGAATACTGGGTTTTCGGGCTTTTTTTGACGGAAAATACCCCCTTGGTTAGTGTTAACTAACTACTCGATTTTCTGTATTATGTTAACTAAAAATAGCCCCTATTTTGAAAAATTTTTTAAAACGCTTAAAAACTCAGTAAAATCAATGGTTTGAGGGCTTTTTTGTATCGTTTTTTGAAAAGTTTTCTACTATACAAAATTTTAAATGGGCTGTTAAAAAGTGGGGCTTGCAAACATTAAAATACTATGCTATCATTAAATCATCAGCAAGGGCAACAAGCCCACAACAAAACACCTACGAAGGGAGATAAAAGTTATGGAAAAGACAAGAATTTATGCAATCATTGAGGCAAAGAAGGCTATGAGAAAAAACACTTGCATCCTTTGCGGTGAGGCTATCCTTAAGGATAGAGACGTGTTAAAAATCACCACTGCTAAAAACACCTACGCAATTTGCCCGCAGTGCTATGCAAAGCACATTATCGCAAGGAAAAGCGGAAACACGGCAAAGAAAACCGTAGGCGACTTGACAGTATACAACGACATTATCGGATATTCTGTAAATGTCGTATCGGAATTGCCTGAAACCAGAGCCTATATCATGACGCAGCAAGGCTGGACTTTTAGCGACATCAACGACAAGTTTGTAGCAAACTACAAGGCTGTAAACTTTCAAGCAATTTCGCCCATGTTGGATAGCATTTTTACCAACGATGAAACCGTGAAAGTACTTGTAAATACCAAGGTTTGCCACAATACGGAAGAGGTGAGGGACGCAATCGAGATGAAAGTCCGCAACGCAGTTGTTAACAAGTCTGTAAAGTAACTACAAAAAACCGCAAGGCGAGGGGCTGAAAAGCCCCTTGCCGAAACAAAGAAAGCGAGGAAAAGATTATGGAAAAAAGAGTTATTGTGAGAAAGAATTTCGTGACGTTAAGCGCATTTATCAAAATGATGGAAGAGTGTTATATGGATGTTACCGATTGTGTAAGCAATAGAGAAGAGTACGATTTTTGTGACATTGATTTTGTGGATTTTGAAATAAAATGTTCAATGCATTTTTACACAGAAAACAGTGTTGAAAAAATCAATTGCGATATTTCGTTTGACAGACATATGAGATTGACAAGTTTATGGATAAACGGAGAGTCAAAAGTAGTGGAAAAAGAAAAATTCCGTTTTGATATAAGTGGTATGGAGTCCGTGTTTGAATTCTTACAAAGTTTTGACTTAAAAGCTTTCATAGTATCTCAAATGTAAATACATAAAACAAAAAGACCACCACAAACGGTGGTCTTTTTTTATGTGTTGTTTAATATTAAAATATTAAAATATTAAATATTAAATATTAAAATATTAAAATCAAAAACCAAAATCGAAAACAAAATCCCGAATCACGCTTTCGACCCGACGCTTCCGAGCGAGCTCAAGGCGAGCGTTGGGTAAATAGAAGACCTTTTTTTTCCACGCCGACCACGCCCCTATATATGCGCTTGCCACAGCCCCCAGCGAAATACACGCTTGAAATCGCAAACGAAAATCGAAAAGCAAAAAGCAAAACGAAAAATCAATATTAAAATATTAAATTAAAAACTAAAATCAAATATTAAAATATTAAAATCGAAAATTAAAATCGAACATCTGTTTGTGCTGCTGCCAATTAGTTTCAACTAACTAAAGTTAGAGAACTAAAACTAAAGTTAGAAATCAAAAACTAAAATTAGTTTTAACTAACTAAAAGTCAAAACTAAAATCAAAAACTAAAAATAAAATTAAAAATTAAAACGGACTGCTGCCAAAAATATTAAAATATTAAAATTGACATTAAAAATTAAAAATCAAAACTAAAAACAAAAACAGAAAATTAAAATGGATTCATATTTTCGATTTTAAGGCTGTTTTGTTTTTAGACGATAACTTTATTGTCTAAATTGTTTTAGGTGTCTAAATGGTCAAAATATGAAGCTATTTTTTATTTATAGAATTATTTTTTATATCAAAATTAAAAATTAAAAAGGAAAAGGAAATAAAAACATCGAACACTTGTTTGGAAAAAATATTAAAATATTAAAACAAAACATATGTTCTATTTTAAAAAATAATCCGTGAAAATGAAAAATGAAAATTAAAAATGAAAAATAAAAACAAAAATCAAAAATTAAAATGTAAGTTTCAAATATATAAATGTATATACGGGGAAAATAAATATTATAAATATTAAAATATTAAAAATATTGAAATATTAATTTTCGCTTTGTTTTTTTGTTTCACGTGAAACATTATGGAAAATGAATATTAAAATATTAAAATTAATATTGAAATATTTATTTTGAAAATAAAAAATCAAAAAGGAAAATCCTTTTTGATTTTTTATAGTTTAATTAAACCAGTTTATAATATTTATCCATAATCTCTTTCGCGTGTTCTCTGTTTTCTTCAGTGGCTTTCCTATCGACATAAATCATTGCGGTGATTTCTTCACAATATTTATAGTTTTCTCTGCCTAAAGATTCTAAAGTTTTAATCAATTTTTCGTTTTTTCTATCATCCAGAAACATTTTTACTTCCGCAAGATTTTCAAAACCGAAATAATAAAATTCAACATCCATTGTGTTTTTCCAACGTGTAACGGCTTTTGTTTCAATTTTTTCAATCGTTCCATTTCCGTTCCATGTTTTTAATTCAATAATAATCATAGCGTTTCCTCCTTGCCTATCGGCTTTATCGTTTATACTTCGTATTATACGCTTTTATTTTTTATTTGTCAACAATAAATTTTTCCAGTGTTTATGCAGATTTGCAGACTTTTGAAAAAATTATTTTTGATTTTGAAAATGATTTTTTATCCGCAAATCCGAGTCCAAAATATTAAAATATTTATAATATTAAAAGATTAAAAACATTAAAATATTATTTTTTGTTTCACGTGAAACAATTAAGAATTGAATATTAAAATATTAAAAACAATAATAATAAAAAGGGCTTACGCCCTTTTTATTATAACAGATGCATTACATTGTTAACAGTGATTGCAATGGATTCTTGATGCAATTCTGTTTTCATTGTATTGCACCACTTCACAATTTCCTCAATGTGCTTTTCGAGGTCTTCGCTGTTACAGTTTGCATAAACCTTTGTGGTCTTTTCAGTGACCAGACCCATTGTATCACTCATCCAATAACCGAGTAATAATTCACTACTTGCGCCACCAAAGCAATTAGCAAGTAAAATTGCGGTCTTTTTTACGTACTCGGAATTATCAATTTCAGTATTCACATTAATAGTGGACGGTACGTAAATCTCGATTCTCTGTGATAAAGTGATAAATTTTTTTAATGCTTCCATATGTATGCCCTCCCTTGGCGTTATTTGATAATACCATTATAGCAAACCACACAAGGAAGTCAATGTCTAAATTGTAAACTTTTTGTGAACAAATTGTGAACAAATCAGAACAAAATATTAAAATATTAAAATATTAAATTGCAATTATATTTTTAAAAAGTGTGAGCAAAATATTGAAATATTTAAAATATTCAAATAACATTTTTTAATCGAACATCTGTTCTTAGAGTCTTTTATTTTTCTGAATCGCACATTTAAAAGTCCACACAAAAAATATTTTAATATGTAATAACACGTGTTTATTTACGCTCCCACACCGCCCCACATATAAGAAAAGGGGCTGCTGCCCCTAATTCTTATTCGTCAATTTCGTATTCAGTTTTGAATTCTTCAATTGCCTTTTCAATCAAGTCTTCGGGGATTCCTCTGTAGTTCCAATCTGTTTCCGCTTCAATGATTGCGTTTTCAATCTCTTCTTCGTCATCATAATTGAAAACATAGTTTTCAAGTTCTTCAACTAATCCTTTGATAATCTGTCTGTCTTCCATTTTTAAAATCTCCCTTCGATTTTGAATTTTGTTTTAAGGCTTATTGCCTTGCTCTGATTATAATATACACCTATTGAATTATATTGTCAAGATTTTTTTATTAAAAAATTATTAAATTTTTTAAGAACATATGTTTTGTTAAATTTCATTTTAATATTTAGATATTATAAATATTGAAATATTATTTTAATTCTAAAAAATAAAGGCTGGGTTTAATCCCAGCCTTCAAAATCTTCAATTTCTCCACCTCCATAATAATCATAGAATATTTCATCATATTCTTCATCTTGATAGGCAAAATTGATTCTGTCTTCAAGTTCATCAATGTATTGCTTTAACTCAATTACATCATCAAAATCTGCTCCGTCTTCAAAAGCTTTGTTGAGCATTGCTTTTCTTTTTTCAAGTTCCTTTTCAAGTTCCTTAGCGTTTTCATACTGTCTGTACATAATCAGTACCTCCTTTTCTTATCTTGTCTATATATTATCACATTTTAATTATTTTGTCAATCTTTTTTTAAAATCAATTTTCATTTTCGATTTTCATTTTCGATTTTTAAAAACGAAAAACAAAAACAAATATTAAAATATTAAATAATATTTCAATATTCAAAAATGAAAAATAAAAATAAAAATTGTTTCATGTGAAACAATAAAGGAAAATGAAAAACAAAAACAAAAATATAAAATTAAAATTGAATATTGAAATATTAAAATGGAATATAAAAAAGGGGAACTGATGTTCCCCTTTTGATTATTTAACTTTGCGTTCTAACTTTGCAAGGATTTCAAACGCTGTGAGATATCCGTATGGATTTCCTTCTTCGTCTGCAAAGGTTTTTCCGTGCTCAAAGCTCCAAGCTTCAAGTAATCCGCTACGATATCCCATGCTCATAGGATTCCATACAATAGAGATTGATTCATCAGCAAAATCAATCAGAATGTGTAATCCGTTCTCATCTCCAAATCTGTCAATCTTGAATGCATATTCAATATTGAGAAGAGATAATCCCATCTGTAAGATAGAAAACTGTTTTGCTGCTTCTTTTTTGTTATTCATTTTTAAGCCCTCCCTTTAAGGTGTTTTGTTTGTTGTCTATGTGTACATTATAACACATCAGTTTTCTTTGTAAAGATAAAAATGGCACAAAGATTTAAAAATTTTTTATGCAATTTTTAAAATCACATTATTACTATTGAATATTAAAATATTAGATAATATTATAATATTTTTGTTCTCTGTTGCAGACTGCTGCCGAACTGCTGCCGAACATTTGTTTGTTTTATAGGGTGGCAAAAAATCCGTTACGATTACTGAAAATATTAAAATATTATTCATAACAAAAATGAAAAATAAAATTTCAAATTTGTTATAGGTTTTTATAAGATTGTTTCACATGAAACATCGTGTAAAAATAATATTGTAATATTTATATATATAGAAAAAATTAGGGGAACAGATGTTAGATTTCTGTTCCCCTTTTATTCTGGTAAAATTTTTATGCTGTTACTGCTTCAAGCAATCCATTGCAAAGACAATCAATATTTTTTCCTTCCATATCTTTGCAAACCTTCGGAAAATCTCCGCCCTCAAGATACTTTGCAATTTTTCCATTGCTGTCGAACACTACAAAATCCCTTGTCTTTGTTGTATGCTGTAATCCGTACATCGTCAGCATTGCGGAGCTAAATGTGTGCTCCAAAGTTGTTACAATCTTTCCACTCTTCTTGTTGAACATTACTCCGTAGTATTTAATCTCTCTGTTTTCCATATTGAAAACTCCTTTCCTTTATTTGATAAGTCAAGTATACCACCGACAAAAGAAAAAGTCAACAAAAATTTTATACAAAAAATTTTTTTATTTTTATACAAATTTTCTATTGACAATCTATAGACAAGTATGGTATAATAAAAGGTTAAGGTACTGCTGCCAAATTATATATAAGATAATATTTCAATATTTTTATGTTTAAAAAAAGAGTGGGTTCAACCCACTCTGTAATAATCTTCTGCAATTTGATTTAACCACCATTTTCTAACTCTAAAAAATCTGTTATGGTGTAAACCTTGACCAAGTGGATTTTCAACTCCATTATCCCACTTCATAACTTGTTTAAAATAATAATGTCCATCTGCATAGCGTTTGATAAAAATATACTTGTTTTCGTTTCTTTTGTTTTTCCAAACTATATAATCTCTCATTTAAAAACCTCCTTTTCTTTCAATCCAGCGTTCAAATCTACCATAGTTTGCAATATAAAACAAAACAAGGTAAACAAGACTGCAAAATGTGGTTATAACAAACAACCAATAAATATCACTGTCTAAACAGCAAATAGACAATAAAAATACAGATAAGTTAAAATAGAATGCAATCCATAAAATAAGATTTTTAAAACTAAATTTACGCTTCATAATGAAACCTCCTTTTCGATTTTCTTTATTGTATCACAAAACAAAAAACTTGTCAAGCATTATTTTTTTGTACTGCTGCCAAAAAATATTAAAATATTAAAATTGTTTCACGTGAAACAACTATGAAAATATTAAAATATTAAATCATATAAAAAATCAAGGGCGGATTTCTCCGCCCCTTTTTTTACTGCATTATCGGGTCATATATAACCGCTATGCTTTGGTCATGTCTTGCATGTCCTCTGTCGATTGCTTCTCGAATGTCTTTAGCACTCGCAAGCACTCCGCATCCGTTCTGTCTTAAAAACTCGCTTAAGTGTTTCATAGTGGTTCTTGAGTAGTCCCAGTCAGCCCCAAACTTTACAACCTTACGGAATCCCATTCCACCATTCAAAGCGATTTCACAAACCCTTGAGCGATAGCTCTGAAATGCTCTGTAATGCTCTTTTGTTACGTTTGAATCATAGTCGATTACAAACTGATTTGCGGTTGCGTTTCCATTTGCATTGATTAAGTTACTAACGATTTCATTCATTCCTTTTTACCTTTACAACCTATTTTTATCGGTTGCCCTTTCTTTATTTGATAAGTAAATTATAAACTATATAAACAGAAAATACAATATGCAAAATGTACAAAGTTTTTTAGTTTTTTTGTGCACTTTTACATACACTACATTGTAGGGTAAATATTAAAAGATTATCTTAAAAGTAAATATTAAAAGATTATATTAAACAATGTTTCACGTGAAACAAAATTGAAATTGAATATTGAAATATTAAATATATATAAGTGAAAAGGGGATTTCTCCCCTTTTCATTAGAATACTTTGTAAAGATAAACGCTCGTTTTTCCTTTGTTTAACTCTTCAGCGTAATACTTTGCCATTTTCTCAAGGATTGCAATGCTGTCTGTGTAAAGAATCAATTCATAATCCCTCGGACAAAATGACTGCCAACTTCCGAAAACTCCGTCTTCTTTGTTTGTTATGAGTGCCGTATACTTCCAATTCTGACCCATATCAAAGTAAATGTTTTCTACTGTGAGATATCCATCTGTGAGGTTGTCGTTTACCATTTCAGCAAACATCTTTAATACTTTGTACTGTCTTTCGTTCTTTTCGTAAACTCTAATGTTATTCATTTTTAAGTCTCCCTTCTGTGGTTGTTTGTTTACCTTACACTTAAGATTATATACTCTTAATTTTTATCTGTCAATACTTTTCAATAAAATTTTTCAAGAAATTTTAAAAAACATTTTCAAAATACAATATTAAAATATTAAAATATCAAAATATTATCTCATAAATGTTTCACGTGAAACAATTAAGACGTTCAAGAAATATTGAAATATTATCTATTATAACAGAAAAAGGGCTTTCGCCCTTTTCCCTTTTGATAATATCAACTACTTAATGTAATTGATATTATCAACTCCGATATTCATTACTGTAGGCATTTCTCCGCTTTTCTTTTCGCTTGACTGTAAATACTGCTCAATTTCAGCCTTTGAAACTTCTTTTCCGTTTACAGTGTAAACAGTTTCAAAGCGTGTATTCTTTGCCGTTTCAAGGCGGATATACTCTTTTCCACTCTTTACGCTTTTAAGAACTACTGGATAAGATACCCACTCCATACCAAAAAGCCCTTGATTGACTTTGTGTGCTTCTTCTTTGTTTGCTACACCCTTTGCTTCTAAAGTGGTCTTGAGTGCGTCATATTCAGCACCGATTCTCACATTATAGGCTTTCGTAGTCTTTACGATTTCGGGAGCGCCTTTAAGCACCTTGCAAGGTCTTGCATACTGAATATTGCTAAACTGTCCTTTTTTGTTTAATGCTACTGCTTTTACATTTTCCATTGTTTGCCCCTCCTTTTGGGTCTTTGTTTTCTGTTCTGTAAACATTGTATCATAGTGCAACAACAATTACAAGCCTTAAAATTGCACAAATTTATAAACTTGTTTTTGTGCAATTTGTCAATGCGAATTTCGTGGGTTAAATATTGCAATATTATCTTTTTAGAGAATGTTTCACATGAAACAAAAAAATATTTCAATATTTATTTGTTAAACAATTAACAAACAAGTTAAGTCTTGATTTAACTTTTGTTCGTGCGTTATTTCTTAATTGCACGCATTAAACTTGGGGTAAATATTTCAATATTTATAGCGCACCCACAGCCCCACGAAAAACAGCACGGACTGCTGCCGTGCTGTTCTCACAAGGAAGGGAGGTTACTATGATATGTACATTGATACTAACACTCAAGGTATAGTATCAAATCTAAGCTATCCTTAAAGTTCTGACCCTCAAGTTCTGCAACAATGTTGCTATAGGTCTCTGGTTCATTGTCACGATAATACAGAATATCTCTTTTAAGTCTTCCGTAAAATCCTTGACTTTGTGCTAAATCACTAATAACTGCCATAATCTGATTCATTTTCATTTTTGTTGCCCTCCGTTTTATCTTTATCTTATGTATACATTATACCATATATTTTTTACTTTGTCAATACTTTTTTTAATCTTTCAATAAATACCCTCTATTTTCATCGTAATAATAATACAAGTCGTATCTTGTTGTTCTTATTTTCATAAGAGGAACATTATTTATAATTGTTTGTTTTACATAAGAAACATCAAGCCCTTTTTTATAAAGTTCATTTTCTAACTGGTGCATAGCTTCATTATAACTGCATTCACTATAAACTAATCTTTTATTTGTTTTATTATCAATTGTCAATGTTGTAAATTTTCTCATAGCTTATTCTCCTTTTATTTTTTGTTTCCTTGCTACTGTAATAATGATATCACATAACAAACAAAAAGTCAACCCCTTATTTTATATTTTTTTCAATTTATTTTTTATTAAGAATTGTAAACAAAATCTAAAAATGAAAATCAAAAATAAATATTAAAATATTTATTCATTATAATGTTTCACGTGAAACAAATTGAAAATAGAAAACGAAAATTAAAAATAAATATTGAAATATTAAAAACAAAAATGAAAATTAAAAAGGGAAAACAATTTATGTTTTCCCTTTTCTTTTTAATTAGTCAAGTTCCTTTAGTACTTCTTTATATTCTTTTAATAAAGAATCATTTTCGATAATAGGCTTCAATTCTTCTTTTCTTTTTGCGGTTAATTTATTATATCCGTTTTTGTTTTTGAATTCATAAGTTAATTCTTCAGTGCGACTTTGAATCAGTTCATTGATTGCACCACGCATAACAGTTTGATATCTGTAGCGTTCCCAAGTTCTGTTTAAATAATGGCAAGTGTGTTTTGCTTTTCCACAACCGTTAATAAATAAAAGAGAATCGTGTGCAAAGCCGCTTCTTGTGCTTCTGCTTTTATTTACAAATTCAAATTCTTTTCCGTTGATTTTAATTTTTCTAATTTCCATTTTTAAACCCTCCTTTTAGGTTTCCTTGTTTTCTGTTTCTGTAATAATGATAGCACATAATTTTTAATTTGTCAACACTTTTTTTAAAAAATTTTTTTAATTTTTTTACTATAAAATATTGAAATATTAAAATGTAAATTATAAAGGCGGATTTCTCCGCCTTTATTTTTATTCCTTTTCTACAAAATACATTTCACCGTTTAATTCTACAGCGATGGAATCTTGCTTTAATTCTTCTCTCATAGTATAGCACCAACGATAAACTTCGTCAATGTATTTTTCTAAATCTTCTTGTTTACAGTAGGAAAATACCATTGTAGTCGTTTCCTTTACAAGTCCAGCTGTAGGACTCATCCAACAGCCAACGGCTTTTGTTTCAGTACTTCCACCGAAACAAGTACTTAATAATTCATGAGTTTTGTTTACATATTCCGTAGTATCAATTGTTTTGTCAATGTCAATCGTTGACGGAACATAAATTGTAATACGACTTGAAAGTTTGAATAAGTTTTTGAAATTTTTCATTGTTTGGGTCTCCCTTCGTGTTGTTTGATTGTAACTAAATTGTAACACACAATTTTTTATCTGTCAACACTTTTTTTGAAAAAAAATCAAAAAAATTTTCAAACTGTTTTTTTAAATTTTGGGCGGAAATATTGAAATATTAACTTTCAAAACTAAAATTCAATTCAAGAAAATATTTTAATATTCAATCAATGTTAAAAAATTAAATTCTTTACATCTCTTTTATTTTTTTGTTTGCGTTTTTGTTCTTAATTGTGTGCGTAATCTTGTGGGTAAATAACACATATATTATAGCCACCACACACCCCATATAAGTCTTGAAATCTCAAAGGCGATAACTTTATTGTTACCGCCTTTAAATCGTCTTATTTTAAATTAAATTATAACTCCATATAAAATTATGATATTTTTTTGTTTTATATTTATTGTTTAAATGATTTATCAATGTTCCTTTTGATAATTTTATTTCTTTTGGAATGTCGCAAACACAATCCCATATTTTTATTAGTTCTCCATCTAAATTATATTGATAAACTTTCTTTTCTTTGTTTTTAGAAATTCTTTTTCCATTTATTTTTTGCTTTTCTTTTGTTGGATTATAATTTGTATTTTCTTTCGTTGTACACCAACTTAGATTCTTATAATAATTATTTTTTCTATTGCAATCTAAATGATTAACGCAAGGTAAATTATTTTTGTTTTCTATAAAATTTTCTGCAACCAATCTATGAACAAAATATGATTTACTTATTCCATTTTTACACAATGAAACAGTTAAATATCCATTACTATTTTCATTTGCGCTTAATTGTTTTGGATTATTCGTTTTATTATAATTTAACGATATAATATCTCCATATTCGTTTATAATATATCTTTTATCATATCCTTTTATATATTTCCATTCCATAAAATTTATAACAATCCTTTTTTATTATTATTGTATCACATAACTTTTTATTTGTCAACTATTTTAGTTTAAAAAATAAAAAATTTTTTAAGTAAATATCGGCAAATTTTTATTTTTTACCGAGGTTTACTTAAAAATCAAAAATGAAAATTGAAAACAAATAACAAATATTGAAATATTAAAATGAAAAAACAAAATTGAAAATATTAAAATATTAAAAAATACACAAAATGAAAAACGGATTTCAAAAATGAAATCCGTTTTTCGAGATAAAAAGGAGGTTTATTTAATCGAAAATTTCGTTAATTTAATTTTGATATACAAAAGAATGATTCCTTCCATCAAAAGTTTTTGCTTCTCTTTCAATTTCTTTAATTGTTAAAAGTCTTTCGTCAATCTTAATCGGATATCCACATTCTGCAATTTCATATTCTTCAACATAAATACATCCACCGTCATTCTGCTGAATGATTTTTAAATATCCAACTGAAGTATCAATTTTATCACCTTTAGTAATTATTTTAAATGTTTTACCCATGTTTTTATCTCCCTTCTTTTCTTATACTATAACAGATTATTCTTCATCTGTCAAGAGTTTTTTTAACTCTTTTTTAGAATTTTTTCTGTCATAATACTTTTCTGACTTCATATCACGAGTGCCAGTATTCATATCATTCGTAACACGGAGTTTTTTTGCTTTGAGTTTCTTGAGATTCTTTTCAACCATTTTTAAGTACCTTCCTTTCCTTAACTCTAAATACAGTATATCATATTAAAACAAACTTGTCAAGTATTTTTTATGTTTTTTCAAAAAAATTTTTAAGATACTTTTACAAATATTTAGATATTGTGGCAGTAACATAAAAATACTGCCATAATATTTAAATATTTGTAAATGAAAAATAAAAATAAAAACCGCCACTCGTCAGTGACGGTTTTTATTCGAGCCTTTGGTTCGTCAACCTTAATTTCAGCTCGTGGCTTCCACTCACTCGTCAGTTTGTTTTAGCCGTTGCCCTTTTACAGATGGACTAACTGTTACACTTTCGTGGTGAACTCACGCCACACTATAGTAGTAAGCACTGGAATCTCTTGTTTACCAACAGATTTTTATACAGATGTTCTAACTGCTCCACTATAGTAGTTCAGCACTGGTTGTTATGGTAAGCCCACCGACATTTTCGTAAGTTCTAACGGACATCTTGTCTTTTTGCTCATGTTAAAGGTCGTTGCATACGGCAAGGTTATCAAGCCTTTTAATTCCGCTGGTAGTAAAGTTTATGCGCTTTCACGCTTATCACTCACCCCATACCTTGTAAAACTATTATAACACATATTTTAAAACTTGTCAAGTGTTATAAATTAGTTTTCTCTTCATTCTTTTTACCCCTTTCGTTTTTCTTTATTATATCATAAGTGTTTTAATTTGTCAACACTTATTTTTATATTCTTCTTCTGATTCTACACAATTAACTTCTGCAAATTGTCTTGTATCGTCACAATAAACTTGATAAAAAGTTTCTTTTGCTTCTTCTTCATTATCCGCTTCAATTATCATAGTAGCACTATAATCAACAAAATATAACATAATTATACCTCCTTTAACAATTACAGAAAAAATCTTCGTCTACAAAAGTATACATTCCATATGCTTTTTCAAGTAATTCAAACGGAATATCTTCAGCAGTTTCACAGTTTTCAATGATAATCATATCATCACGAGAAAACGCTTCTAATTCGTCTCCGTCTGCCCAAAAAAGCTTATCTTTTAATTCTTGTAATTCATCTTCGGTGCATTCATTAAGTTCAAAATAATCATCTCTCATAGTTTTTATCTCCTTCCATCTCGTTGTTATGCTTTGGTGTCCAATTTTTATAATTATATTTTAGACATCCAATACATTCATAACACATATCGTCACGCCCACAATTCTTACAATTTTTTTCTACCTGTTTTTTTACTACATTTAATTTTTTCATTTAATTTATCTCCTTTCCTTATCTTATCTTGTAAATTTATTGTATCACAGTTTTTTCAATTTGTCAACTACTTTTCAAATTTTTCTTGCAAAAACATTTTTATATTCCAAAGACTCGAAAAATATTTATGTTTTCTTTCTTCTCCTTCTTCGGTATTATCTTCTACTATTTTTCCAATAGTATTGATAAACGCCTTTGCTTCTTCTAAAGTAATTCCATATTCTTTAAACATATCCATATTTTAATCTCCTTTATTGTCTTTAACTTTCAAAGCCCACAGCCTTTATTCATCCGCAAACCCTTACTTTGTTAAGACTTGTTTTCCTTTGCTGATTATAGAATATCACACTTTTTATTATTTGTCAACTACTTTTTTTAAAAATTTTTTTATACTGCTGCCAAAAGTTAATCTTTTAATATTTTAAATATTGAAATATTAAACTGAATTCAAAATGAAAACGGCAGCTTTTTTGCTGCCGTTTATTTTACATATTTACAAGTGTAACAATAATAACAATGATTAAAAATGAAACAAGAACCAATTAGAATACCCCCTTTGCACTTAATAATATATAACTACCATCTAATCTTGTAAGATTTCCTCCACATACTCCACAATGGAAATCTTCATTATGTGCATACCATTTAGGCATTCTTTTATACATTCCGCTTGCTCTAACTTTACCGCAATATTCACAGAATAACTTATATTCAATAGTTTTATTTTCTTTTCTCTTCTTAGTTTCTTTTCTAATTTGTTCGGCTAAAATTGCACCATATTTTTCTTTATAACTTGAACACCTTTTAACATTAACAAGATATTCTTTGTTTACAATTTCAGCATATTTTAGAAATTCTTCTCCGTGATTCCAACATTTTGGTAATGTATGAATTAACTCATGGAATATTGTTTCTCTTAAAGATAAAACTGGACATTCATCTCTTAATAAATCAGAATTGATATTGATTGTAAATTTTCCGTCTACTTTTTTACATTGACCATATCTTGATTTAGCCCTTGTATTTACAGAAAAATCTTTTACATCAATTCGTGGATTGATTCCCAACACCTTTAAATCATTTATACATTCATTTGCATATCTTTGTAAATCTCTCATTTTGATTTACCTCCCTTTCATTTGATAATGCAATTATAACATAGTATTTTTCTACTGTCAACCCCTTTTCTGAAATTTATCAAAAAATTTTTTTCTAATGTTTCATGTGAAACAATTCAATTATAGAAATATTGAAATATTAAATATGAAAAAAAGAAAACGGAGCTTTACAGCCCCATTCTCTTTTCCATTGTTGCTTTATACTTTGCATAGGCTTTTACTTCATTATAGCCTTTATTTGCCATAATTTGCTGTCTTTCAGATTCATCAATGATTCTCAAGATTTTAATATCGCTTGTAATAACCCAAGTGCCTTTTCCTACTTCTCTAAAGAAATAAAATCCGTCTTCGGGAACTTTATCAACAAAGCACTTTTTAGGCAACTTTGCAACTTCTTCGTTGTAGTCGTGATTTGAATTATATTCAATCTCACACCAAACTCTTTTTCCTTTTGAAAAACGGCTTCTGTAAAATCCAGTGTCGCTTCCGTCATAAGCTTTAAGCCACGGAGCATCGGGAACATCAGCACCGATATGAAAACCACCACGGCTTGCAAAACCTTTTGTCGGTATGAATTCTGCATGAACCCATTCATTCATAGGCGTTTCTTCATTCTTTCCAATAAATAAAGGAAAAAGTTTTCCGTCTGCATTCATTTCAAATAATTTGTAACCTACCATTTTGTCCTCCTTTGTTTTATCTGAGTTTTTTCTTCCTACGCTTCACATTCCCACTCTGTAATTTCTCTGTCAATAAAATCTTTTGCTTCTTTTTCTGTGGAAAACCAGTAGTCATCTCCAAAAAACTGTACAGTATATTCATTTTTTCCGTAAATATTGTACTCGATAAAATAACCTTTGTACTCCATAATAAAACGCTCCTTTCGTTTGTTGTAATTACATTTTAACATACATATTTTGATTTGTCAAGTGTAAAATGTTTATCATTTTTAAAATTTACCCATGCCGTTGCAATTTTACCATAACGGAATACTAAACAGATATCTTTTTCATTATCATAAGAGATTCTATAAACGGCTTTAATAACTCTTCCGTCTTCTTCTTCTACTTCAAAAAGATATCCTTTGTTTTCAAACTTAATTTCATTGAATACTTTAGATAATCCTTTTAAAGTATACTTGTGCTTTTCATCAATATTATCATTATGAATATAATCTTCCATAATGTGTTTGGATAATCTTTTTGCACTCCAAACAAGTTTTAATGCGTCTCTGTCAAAATTCTCTTTCCATAATACTTCTCTGTGATAAAGTTTTCTCATTTTTGTTACCCCCCTTTGTTGTTCGGTATGATTATACAATATCACACTTTGATTTTCTTGTCAAGCTTTTTTCTGAAAAAACAAAAAAATTTTTTAATTTTGCCGATAAATAAATATTGCAATATTTCTTCAAATTTTCCCACTAAATATTAAAATATTATCTTTGTCTAAATATTGAAATATTAAAAGTGTACACAATGTACAAAATATTTCAATATTCAATATATAGAAAATTAAATCTCGATTTAACTTTTATTTTTTATAAAAATTAAATCAAGACTTAATTTAATCGTGTGTGCGATTTTGCGAGACAAAACCAGTTATGGTAAATAGCGTGTGTTTAATAGCCCCCACAGCCCTCAGTAATACCTCGCCACGGATTCGCCGTTTAGTCAATCAAATATTCCTTTTCATATTCTCTTTTCATATCTTTAAAAAATCCATAAGTACAATCTCTGCAACTTTCTTCACATACTTTCTTTTCATAACCAAAAACACGATACGGACAATATCCTTGAATTGACGCTTTTTTATAATCAATCAATTCTTCAATCAAGTCTTTAATTCTTCCATTTACTAATTCTTTTAATTTTTCATCCATAACTGAAACTCCTTTCTTGTTGTTAAATATATCATATCATATTTATAATAATTTGTCAAGCGTTTTTATAAAATAAATAATTTTATAAAATAAATAAAATACAATATATTACATATTAAATAATATTTTCTTACTTAATATTCAATATATTGCATTTTATTTATTATTTATAATAATATAAATATTTTAATATAACATTTATTTTATTATTTATTTTGTTATTATATAATTTTTATATTAGTATTATATATATATTATATAAATATAATATTATACCATAAATTATATTATTTGTCAATATATAATTTAATTAAATTTTTATTAAAACTAATTTTACTAAAACTGATTTTATTAAAACTGATTTTAAAAATATTAAAATAATAAAATATTAAAATAATATTTAAGCCCGAATTTTTTATTTGTTTCAAAATCAAAAATGAAAATTAAAATCCAAAACGAAAATCAAAAATGAAATACCGTTTTGGATTCATATTTTGCCCATATAAGCAGTTTAAATGGTTTATACGATAAAGTTATCATATAAAGAATAAAAACGGCTTAAAATCGAAAATTGAAAATGAAAATTGGAAAATGAAAATTTAA
>Ga0247609_10001098_pt1 | contig 33717 bp, 33 predicted proteins | sample 172DNAGHGlowgp2_FD_193487 | JGI IMG/M metagenome (GOLD analysis project Ga0247609, IMG submission 193487) | Sheep rumen microbial communities from Palmerston North, Manawatu-Wanganui, New Zealand - 1728 DNA GHGlow gp2 | ecosystem: Host-associated > Mammals > Digestive system > Stomach > Rumen ... | reverse complement strand
GGACAATTCGGTGCACGGAGGTGGCAAAACGTAGGGACGGTGCACGGAAATGGACAATTCGGTGCACGGAGGTGGCAAAACGGAGTGGCGGTGCACGGAAATGGACAATTCGGTGCACGGGGAGACGGAGGGACATCACACGGAAACCCCGCAAGGGACAGCACTCGGAACCAGCGCCGATTTGGCAATTTGAAAGGGAATGTGTAACTTGCAACTCCAACCCAAAGATATGATTAACCCACTCACAGATTGCCACTGCCATATACTGCCCATGCTGGACGATGGGGCGGCGAGCATGGCGGAGTCCGTTGCACTTGCCCGCTACCAGGCCAAGTGGGGGTTTCGCAGGGTGGTGTGCACATCGCACAGGGTGGCCAAGTATCCGAACGAGCCGGACAGCGTAATCCAGGCATGCGAAGCCCTTCAGGAGGAACTCATAAAGCAGGACATACCCCTGGAACTCACCCCATCCATGGAGTACAGGCTCATCCCGGAGACCTGGCCTGAAACCCTAAAAAACGGCTGGCTGCTCCCCTGGGAAGGCAATCACATACTCATCGAACTGCCAATCCACAAGGCCAGCAGGATTGGCCACATAGTGCCCGAAGACGAAATCAAGCGCCTCCTGGACATGGGTTATCAGCCGGTTCTGGCGCACCCGGAACGCTACCTGTATCTGGACATGGAACGCTACCTCAGCCTCAAGGAAGCCGGGGCACTGTTCCAGAGAAACATCGGCTCAAAGGAGGGCCTGTACGGAGAGGCGGTGAGCCAGCGCGCACACGAACTGCAAGCTCTCTACGACACCCGGGGCACGGACCTTCACAACGAAAAGTACGCCCACTTTTTCGACAGCATCGGCCTGCAAGCCGCCAACATAGACCTATGACAGAAAAAGAACTTATGCTCTCCGGGCTCCCCTATTCGGCCACGGACCTTCAGCTCCTCAGGGAACTCAACGCCACCAAGGACGTGATTCACCGCTACAACGCCCTCCTGCCATCGCAGGAAGAGGAAAAGCGCGCCATCCTCAAGAGCCTCCTGGGCCATATCGGCGACGAGCACATCTGCATCAACCAGCCCTTCTACTGCGACTACGGCAAGCAGATCAGCGTGGGCAAGCGCTTCTTCGCCAACTTCAACTTCACGGTGCTGGACGAGGCCCCGGTGACCATTGGCGATGACTGCTTCATCGGCCCGAACGTGAGCATCTACACGGCCTGCCACAGCACCGACCCGGTGCAGCGCAACGCCCGCAAGGAATGGGCGGAGCCGGTGAGCATCGGCAACAGCGTATGGATTGGCGGCGGGGCGATAATCCTCCCGGGAGTGAAAATCGGCAACGGAGTCACCATCGGTGCCGGCTCGGTGGTAACAAAAGACATCCCGGACAACGTGGTTGCCGCCGGGAATCCCTGCCGGATAATCAAGAAGCTATAGGACTTCCTCCTTATATACCTTCTCGAAAATGCCGCGCAGCCGCACCTCGTCGCGGATAATCCTGCGCAGCTCTGAGAGCGGCGCCTCGTTCGGGGAGCCCGGGATCAGGAGGTGAAGGTACCCGCCCTCCGCGTACTTTTCGTGCAGATGCTCCAGCGTGCGCTGCCAGTGCCCCTCCTTGTCCAGCTCCGGGTAATGCGACAGGCCAAACTGCACGGTGCGGCGGATGATGGTCTCCGGCACTATCATCCTGTCGGCCTCGGCAACGAGTGCTCCGTAGATGCTACGCGGCGGAGTGGTTGCCGATGCGCGGTGGTCCTCAGCGGCCTGCGCAATCGTCTCTATCTGCTCCGGAGTGAACCACTTACGAAGCTTCACATCTTCGCGGATGATGCGCCCGCTCTCCAGATGATGAGTCTTCCGGTCCACCTCCAGGCCAAGGTCGTGGCACGCCGCCGCAGCCAGGAGCATGTCCCGGTTCACCTCGGGGTACCTCTCCCCCATCGACATTGCCCTTTGGATAACCGCCCTCGCATGATCTTCCCTGTGCGCCTTGTCGAAAGCCGCATACCGGGGGATGATCTGTGTGTCGATATAGTCTTTAAGAATCATTAAGGGATGAGTTTAATGAGGGCCCTGCAACCCTCTTCGGGAAAGCGGCTGTGGTTGGCCATGCGGAACATATAGGGGACTCTTACCGCATAGAACGAAAGGATCTCCCGGGTATAGTCTGCCAAGGTCTGAGGGTCAGTCGTTCCCAGATAGGCAGGCAGGAATGCGTCCCAGAATGAGATCAGGGCGCGCTGGGTCATATGCAGCAGGAAATCGGCCCGTTTGTCGCCCAGATTGTGGCAAATGGTCCAGAACCAACCCAGGTCCCACTGCGGGACTCCATGGCAGAACTGGCCGATGTCAATCCACAATGTCCGGCTCCCGACCGTGATGATATTGCCGATGTGAAAGTCCCCGTGCAGGCAGGTATCGGCATCGGGAGCTTTGTCCAGAAAGGCCAGCGCGCGCTGATTGTACTCTTCCGTCACGCAATCGTTATTCTGGTAAAAAGACCTGAGGATGTCTTTGATGGAAGGAATCCGGGAGGTGTCCGCGTGGGTGCCGTGAAGGCGCTTCCCGGCCTGGGCAAATGCCTGGGCGATTTCCGCTTCCCGCTGAGGCTCTTCTGAAAGGATCCTTGCAAAGGAACGCTTTCCGGGGATGAACTCGTACTCTGCGCCCATGCGCTGGCCATCTGTAACGAGGCGGATGGGCTCGGGCGTGGGAATTCCCATGTCATAAACCGCCTTGGCAGTAATGAACTCCTCTCCGGCCATATCGGCCTCGAATCCGGGATTATACAGCTTAGCCAGCGAATTGCGGCTTTTGTGTTTGTACGTGACGGCTGTCCCGCCCTCGCCGGACTGGACGTAGTCGTCCAGATTGATTCTGCAATAATCTTCCATAGATTACAAATATACGAAAAAAGAAGCTATTTTTGTAAATATGCACACTCCGCGCATCTCGTGTGCAAAACCGGCCCTATTTGCCTACGAGATGCGGTTTTGAAGGGGTTCGTGTGCAAAACAAGGCCTTTTTGCCTACGAGATGGGTTTTGGACGGGGTTCGTGTGCAAAACAAGGCCTTTTTGCCTACGAGATGCGTTCATAGATCAGAAAGACGCACACTTCTTTACTCGTTGTCGACTTGTTGCAACCTGTTGTACATATCATCGCCCGATGAGGTGAATATATGGCCGAAGGCACCGATGGAAACAACTCTGCGTCCCTCACTGTCATCCAACCTACCTACGCTGAAAAGGAAATAATTGTCCACTATAAGGGCACTCTGTAAATACACTTTCGCAAGGCTGTTGCCAGCTAGCCCCAGCAAAGCAACCAGCCCTCCTTCATTACTTGCCGATTTGGAAATAGCATATCCGGCCCTATCGGAAAGAACCTCCAAATGCTTAGCCTTGTCTGGACATGTTAATGCTGCAATCACTATTATCGCCGCCACAATTCCCCAAAACAGCCAGGAACGTTTACTCTTCCTGTGCCGCCATGCTCCCAAGTGATCATCCACGGTCTGATGATAGATGCGTATAAAATCGTCGATGCTGGGTGCAACAATCTCATCGGCATCATCCATTTTGTCGATGAAGCCATGATACATATGGTCCGACTCAAAATACTGAGGATTGCAGTAGTAGCCCTTGTAGTTCATTTATGCGACAAATTGTATACTTTGAAGTTCTGCGCCTATAGCCTGAATTGTAGAATAAATCTCTTGAAGGCGTTCTTTAGATGGAGTCTTTATGCCGCTGATATACTGTGCGAAAAGACTCTGAGAAATCCCTAAACGCCTTGCAACTGCAGAGGCATTTAACTCCGGATGGTCCGTGAAAATCCTGTAAAGATCAGTCTTTTTCTTCTGTTGAAAAAAACCGTCAAAGCTAAGGTCCTCATCAATATCAGGCCAATTGATGCCAAAAGCATCAGTCTTGTAATTCGACCGTTGCTCCGGTGTGGCGTATTTCAGTCTAGGATAGTCGGCGAAAAACTCGCATGCTTCGCGCCCATCTGCAGTGCGAATCCATACGGCATCCTCCGTGAGCCAAATCTTTTCAATTTTAATCATGGCTTTACTTTGCAAAGATAGGTAATAATATTATTACCTCAAAAAAATATGTAAAAAAAGCACAAACCCACGGTTTTCATCCACGATTTTTGGCCTGTTTTCGTGGACGAGTTGCTCACTTGATCCCTCGAGATGGGGAAGAAGTAGGCCGATAACCTTGCAAAGATTTTTAGAATCTGCGATAAATCAGTAAATTTGTCAATATTAACAACGAACCCTATGGGAGAAAAACATATCATAGAATACAAACGTAATTGGGACGACGAATGGCTGAAGTGGATCTGCGGGTTAGCCAACGCCGACGGCGGCACCATGTATATAGGCATCACCGACGCAGAAACCGTCTGTGGTGTTCAGAATGCCAAGAAGTTGATGGAAGACATCCCCAACAAGCTCGCCGACAAAATGCGTCTCTATCCCGATGTCCGCCTGCTGGAGCGGGATGGCAAAGAAATCATTGAAATCGAGATCTCTCCCAGCCAGGATGCGGTCACACTGGACGGTATCCTCTACAAGCGCGTCGGCGCCACCAACCAGATAGTCAAGGGCCAAGCCCTCAAAGACTTCTACGCCCGCAAAATGAACGCCACCTGGGATTCCAGAATCATTCGCGACGCCACCCTCGATGCAATTGACCCGGAAGCCATCAAATACTTCCTCCGCAAAGGTATAGACAAAGGCCGGCTTCCCAAGGACAGCATCAATGACCCCATCGAGAAAGTCCTCATGAACCTGGAAGTAATGACAGAAGACGGAGAACTCACCATCGCCGCCCTTCTCCTGTTTGGCAAAAATCCCCAGCACTACTGCCTCAATGCCCGCATCAAGATAGGCCGATTCGGAGCGACACAGGCAGCACTGATGAACCAGGACCTAATTGGCGGAGACCTCATCCGCATGGCCGACCGCGTAATGGAAGCCCTGGATGCCAAATATCTCATCCGTCCCATCCATTACGAGGGCATGCAGCGTAAAGAGCCTCTGGAGATTCCGGAAGACGGCCTCCGAGAGATACTATACAACGCTATCTGCCACAAAGATTACAATGGCCCAGACAGCCAGATGCGCATCTTCGATGACCAAATCACTTTCTGGAACCAGGGTACTTTACCCTCCGGCATCTCGCCCGAGGACCTTTTCAAGCCTCACGATTCCCATCCCAGGAACCGCCTTATCGCCAACGCATTCTATATGGCCGGCTTCGTAGAGGCCTGGGGCCGTGGTTTCGAACTCATTTCAGAGGCATTCAAGGAACAAGGTCTCGAAGTTCCAACCCTGGTGGAAGAGCAGGGCGGCGTCCGCGTCATCATCAAGCGTGAACTCTTCTACGGCATCCAGCAAGGTGGTCGGATAGACCCCAAAACCGGCAGGCTCATCAAGGCCGATGACACCAAAAATGTCACAGATAATGTCACTGATGATAATTTGCGCGAATTAACTGAAAGACAACGTGTTATTATTGGGATGCTGCCCTTCGATGACACAGAAGATGTCACAGAAACCACTTCCACTTTGGCACAGAAAACTGGAGTGTCCAGGAGGACAATTGCGCGCGATATGGATGCACTGAAGGAGAAGGGATTTGTGATAAGAATCGGTCCCGACAACGGCGGCTACTGGAAGCGCCTGAAGTAATCACTCCTCATCCCCGGCCCGTCCGGGGATTTTTATATCTTCTGTATATACTTCTTATCGTACTCCATCACATACTCCACCAGCCTCTCCCCTTCCACAACCTTCACATCCGCCGCCAGGCCAATCACAAACCGGCCAACTCCTTCCAGCGTCTGCACGGTGGTCCGCAGAATCCATTTCCCGTCCTCGCGATGCAAATCCCTTTCCGCCAGCGGATACTCCTCCACCAGCAGCCCCTTCGCCCGGGTATTCAGCTCCAGCACAACCCGCATCGAAAGCGGCCCCGTCATCCGGAACACATCCGGCCGGCGCACCTCGTGCTTGTCCTCAAACGCCCAGTCATCCGATAGCACCTCAACGGAGCCCACGCGAGAAACCTTGAACACCCGGCAATCGGCCTTCTCCACGTCGTAGGCCCATACGTCAATCATATTCGCCGTAAACGAGAACGGTTCCACCACGCGGTCGCGCGTCTCGTCACTATGGGCCGATGCATCCCCCTTCAGCACCACCTGCTTCTTGTGCTTGAGGCGTCGCTAAGCGCCTCGATGTTGGCCGCATTCGCCGGATTGTCGATGTAATTGGCGATGCTGGTGCAGTCATAGACGCTGGCCAGTTTCCGCTGCAGGTCCCGTTTCAGGGCATTGTTGTTGTCGATGCCCTCGATCATCTTGGCTGCCAGGTAGGCCTCCTCGTCGGTGAAGTAGATGAGCTTCTTGAAGTCGGTTAGGCCCCGGGAGACCTTGCCCATGGCGTACACATTGCCGTAGAGTTTGTTCACCACGAAGTCCGCCTCACGGATGGTGTCGATGTAGCGGTACACCGTCCTGGGCGTGATGCCCAGTTCCTTTGCCAGAGAGTCGATGGTGCGGCTCACGTTCCCGGTGAGGAGCTTCATCAGGCGGAGGAGTTTGGAGATTTTGGGGGTGTCCATGGGCTGGTGGATTATTTTCATCTACAACTCTGAATCAATGGAATTTACCACCTCACGGTACAATTGATTGTGAAAATAATCAACATCAACGTAATAGTAGCGTGAACCGCCTTTCGATAGCGAATAAGTAAGTCTGACTAAAACTGATACGCCATTTTGACCGTCATACCTAACACATTTGTCATTATACTCATCTTCCGTATATGAGGAATAATACTTATTGCCAAGCCTATCAACCATGCTCTTGTATAATTCGAGTGCATCATCTCTTAAAGTGAAATGATTACTTACCTCAAATTCAAAAAAGCGATTTGACTTGTTAAATGAAAAAGTAGCGAAATCCCATTTGTACCCTCCAAATGAATAATCTGTAAATTCTACTTCTTTATAGTAGATGGAAGTCGACACTTCATTAAAAACGCCTCGTTGACCGACTGAATTCTTAACGTTAGCTGGGATATACACATTTCCAAACTTCATATCCAGAAATGTATCTTGAATAATCTGTTCCGTCTGTGCTTTAACAGAAAAACAAAACAATAAAGAGGCAAGAGCAATGAGTAGTGATCTTGATTTCATGTTGTTGTGTTTAAGAAAGTGTTAAATATTTGTCTAAGTATTAATAACTTGTGAATAGACTATGCATCCTCTAAGTATTCAACGGTCTTGCCATGGCTGCGGGCGTATTCTATTTCGCTGCGGGTGCTTTGGCCGATATAGCCGCCCACGTTGATGACGTAGATGCCGTCGGCCATGTCGATTTTGCGCTTGTGCATGTCGTCGAGCATCTCCTTGGTACCCTCGGTCCAGACCTCGTCGTCGCCGCTGTGGCCGAAGAGGCCCACGCTTATGACGATGTTGCCCGCAAGGGTAAGGCGCTTCTGCGCTTCCAGGAACTGTTCCTTGAAACGAGTGCTGCCGCAGAGGGTTATGACGGGGTATTTGCCGATCATGGGGTAGAATCTATAGATCTTCGCCTCTGGGTCTGTTCTTGAAATTGATGTAGTTAATTTCGATTCTATGGGCATCAACCATTGTAAACCATACAACGCCAATAACAGAAGCTGATACTTTCATGGGCAGGCAGAACAGTGCTTCTTCCATTTCCTCATAGGATATGGCCTGCAGAGGCTTCCTATAGTGTTTCTGGTACTCCTGCTTGAATTCCGCTACCCATTCATTGGCGTTTACTTCCGGATGCAGGTAGAAGTAAACTGCATCGTAAGCCTTTGAATTTTTGTTTAAGACCCAATAGATCTCCTCATCTGCGGGAACCTCAACACGTGGATTGACGCAAACATACTTTGCATTCCGGTTAAACCGGGAAAGGAGGACGTTATACTTGACCCTAGTATCATTATCTTCGGAACAGTATGGGTAGGCCACTCTTACTCTATCAACAATCTTATGGTTCGTACTTAAATAGACTTCAACTTGCTCACCATTAAACATTCCAGTTACATAATTATGATAATCCTTTTTAAAGCCTTTGGCTACCAGGGCATCGAAGAACTGTTCCTCGGGTCCATCAATGGGAATGCCAATGAATTTTAAGGCGTTATCATCCGTTTCAACAAAACCTGAAGTGACAAATGTATATGTTATGGTTCCTTCCTGCGATGCAGGAGCATTGGCGCTAGAATTAAAACGGGCTCGCAGTGCTGCAGATCTGGCAGCATTCCAGACATTGTTGCTAGTTATGGTGGTTCCTTCGACTCCAGGAGCCGCTTTCGTGACATTCCCGTACTTGTCAACTATGATAGCAACGACTACTGTTCCTTCTATATTGCCAGATGAGGTCAATCTTGGGATGTTTCCAATGAGTGAACGACCGGCAAGACTGACCGATGCAGTACCCTCTGAGCGCTGTGCATGCGCAGAGGCAACTGCTATTAGGATTGCCAATATGATTGATGTTAACTTTTTCATAAACAGTGCTTTAAATTAATGCATAGATAGCGACTTTTTATTGTTTAAATCATCAAGCGGATTCGACCTTCAGATTTGTAAAACGTTTCCTGAAGCATCATAATCAAGGCATAGCCCTGCTTGTCCGTCACCGGCGCCTTGTCCAAGCGGGTATAGAGTCCACGGGCATTCATTTCCTGGGCGATTTGCTCGGTCTTCATGCCGTGGCCAGAGCTCGCCTGGAGAAAGACTATAGCTTCTTCGAGTTTCATTTGTGGATAAAATGCTCTTTATACTTCTGCAGGCAGAGGCTCTTCCAATCATCGGACAAAGACTCGTAGTCCGTTCTATCTTCCTTTTTAAGAGTGACTCGAGCATTTCTCTGTCTGTCATCCACTTATTGAAAAGCGCCAGATCCTTATCTAGGTACTCTGATATCTGTATAGGAGTATTATCGACTTTCGGCCATCCATCAGGGCCGATATTCTCGTACTGGGAATAGAGTTCTGAATAATCCGTAACGAGCTTTTCTTTTGCAGCCTCAATTTGTTGCATTGTAACTTCGACCCTACATTGGTTATTAGAGGGCCTCTTGATTAATGCTTCATATAGTGCCACTTGCTCGGAAGCATTTGCTTTGGCGATATCATATAGATGTCCCTCCTGGAATGTCCAGCCAGCAGAGCCTCCAGCATACAACTCCCATATATCACCAATTACTTCTTCTGATATGGTATTTTGGTATTCGTACCAGACTGAAAAGGCCTCCCGCTCCTTTTTATATGCATCGAGTGCATCGCCTTTAAGCGTGTTTATTATCTTACACTGAAAGGTGTCGGCAGTATCATCGAACGGCTTAGCATTAAGAAGCAGATTGACTAATTCAAACTTGTCTTCATCTACTCGAATGTATACCTGTTTTGTCTCAGGATAGAACTGCGTCTCATTTGTGATAGAATTGAAAGGATACTCGTTCTTTAAAACAAAACCTTCAGAAGTAATCTCGTACACCGTGTAATGATTGCCGCATCTCCCACGATAGTAATCATTAATCAATAGTTCATCTTCCCCATCAAAATCCACATCAAAAAACTGAAATCCAGCATCAAAGTTCAAGGGTGAGTCTAAGAAAGGATGCTTGGCATCGCTATAATGACAGATAAGTGAATCGCCATCATGAAAACCAGAGAAACCCTCACTGAATACGTAGTCACAGATGTTCTTATCAGTGTATTTCGAAGGGTGCTCAGGATTATCGTCTTCGAAGCAATCAACATTTGAGAAGACCAAAGCCTCACCACCATTCACAGGGACAAATCTGAACTCTACCTGGCCAGTTTCGGTAGTTGGTCGAAAGGGATAGAATGTACCGGACACGTTGTAACCACTAATCGGTTTGTCATAAACCAGACTAATAGCTATTTTCCCTACCTTGTCTTTGCTGCCACAAGACAAGGTAGAAACCATAGAGAAGAATATGAATAAATGTCTGATTGACTCTCTAAAACGATTCATTTTGAACTTATAAAATACGATTGTATTTAAACTTTGACTAATAGATGGATTCCCCGAATGGATTGGACTTGTGCTCACGAAGATGCCTCAGTGCAACCTCCTTAGAACTGTTGGCATAGCAGTACTCGCAGAGATGGGCGCACGTGTTGTACTCGCCAATGTCCTTGCTGACAATACAACCACAGAACTGGCGCTGGCCTTTGTCTTTGTTGCTGCGATGTTTGACGATGATTTTTTCCCCGGGATTGAAAAGGTCTTCACCGGTGATTTCAACGCCGAGGAACTCCATCAGACGGGCATCATCGGAGAAGTACTTTATCATAAGATCATCGTCGATGCATTTGTTGTGTACGATGCCGTAAGCGTCAATGTCAATCTTCTCTCCGCAAGTGGCCAGTGTGTAACCCCATGCCTGGTTTAGCTGTTGAATGCCAGCCGCGAACTGCAGCATATCCGCCTCCCCGAATTCGCGGTACCGGATATTATTGTTGACCAGGTTGGCGCGGACTTTTCGGTATGCAGCAATGTCGGCAAAGCTGAAGACCATTTTCTCGGTGTAGCCCTTCAGTTCATTTCCAATCGACTCTGCTTTCTTCAGAAGATCATCAACGGAAATAGAATCCGTGAGAATCAGTGGATCAAAGCGCCAGATGACTTTTCCAACACCCAGACGGTCCACCAGTCGTTTGAAAGAATCAATGCGCTTCTCGACTGAGGGGACGCCCTTTTCAAGCCCTTCTGCTACGTAATCGTTGAGCGTATACTGGATATATGTGTTGATGCCCTTCTCATCCAAATAATCCAGCAATCCACCTTGCTTCAGCAGAGATTCGGGATTCTTTGACCAGAAAACAATGAGGCGGGTGTCCCGGTATGACACATAGGATTTGACACCATTGAACGGGTTCGTCCAGGCGGAATAGCCGACCTTCAACCGATGGAGAAACCAGTCGGAATAGAAGCCCGGTATATCCGTGCTCCTACTGGCTGAGACGATTACTGGGAATTGGGCCGGGACCTGTACTCCGTTCCCTCGTTGTATTAATTCATGACTATTGCCTACCATTCTTCGATTGTTTCATAAAGACCGTCAAGCAATGCCCCAAAATACTCTTTTTTCCCTTGGGGGACAAGCAATCTTCTGATAATAACTTCTTCATCAAATGCATTTTTATGAATGCTCTCAAGTGAGGATGGTATCTTTAAAGATTCGATTGTGTACTCTGTATCTAAAGAGTGAGCTCTGACACGAATAACGCCCTCTGGAATAACAATATTTTCAATGGTCCTTTTCGCTGCTATGACTTCTTCTCCACTAATACTTAAACATAAGCCATTATTCATAATCACTTTTTCATCACAGATTTGTTCGGAAAACCATTTTGGTAATACTGATTTATAGTGATCAACACGCCCTTTAGGGACAATAACGCATAACACCTCCCAGCCGAATCCAAAGGCTTTTTCGCTAATGGTTTCGATGCTTGCAGGAAGTGATACTGCATTATTCTCAAAATGGCATAAATGAAAAGCGTCTTCGTGTATCTCCTTTAAAGAACTTGGGAAAACAATGCTTTTTAATTTATTACATCCAGAGAATGCGCCGCTTTCAATAATCTCTACTGAATTGGGAAACCAGATCTCTTCTATTGGAGTATCTGCAAAAGCCCCTATGCCTATAGTCTTTACCCCCATTGGTACAACAAAAGATTTTTCTGGTCGACAATATGAGATTAGTTTTGTCCCATCAGCATTATAAAGAACATTATCGATGACATTGTATCTCTTATTTTCGCTTTTAATAATTGTATTATAACCAAAAGGATTCCCATCAATCATTTCGACCGATGGCGGAATTGTTATCTCTAATGGATTCTTCTTTTTCCCGTCCAGTATAGCTCCGTCACAATTAAAAGCATTACGTCCAATATATACAACTGAATTAGGGACATCTATTCTATCCAGGTTAATACATCCAGCAAATGCTCCAGCTCCAATGATGTTTAAAGATATAGGGAGTGACAAGGCGGTCATTCGGTTACAACCGGCAAAGGCCCTGTCACATATAACCCTTACTCCGTCTTTAATAATAGACTTTACAAGATGCTTTTCGGCATGTGGGAAAATAGGAATGTCCAGTTGCTTCTCAAAATCTGACAAATAATAATGAGTGACTGTCCTAATCAAACGAAAACCATCTTTACTGTATACAACTTCACCATCAGTAACTGCATTTGGCTCTGTGTTGAGCGCTGTTCTTGCAATTAAATGGGCCTCTTGCAATTGAAGACGAACGGCTTTTACAAAGACATCATACTGGTCATTTCCAAAAAGGTGCTCGTTTTGTTTATCATTAAAAACATCAATTAAAGCAATCATTGCCCCCCGGTCATATCGTGAACCAGCATAGGTGTAATAGGAAACAGCCTTTGCTACATCTTTCTTTACTCCTTTTCCCTTTAGGTATAAATTACCCATTATTCTGTTTGCTTTAACAGAACCTCTTTCTGCTGCTGCCTTAAGATATGTAAGTCCCTTCGTAAAGTCTTTTTCAACATTATCTCCCGTAACATATATCATTCCAAGACAATACATAGCATCGACCCCATTCTCTGTGCAAGCCTCTTTCAATATGCGAATTGCTTGTTCAATGTCCTTTTCTACTACTAATCCCTTAAAATAGCACCCAGCAAGTTTGTGGTAGCTATTTACATATCCTGCCTTGTAAAGTCTTTTCAAGAGTTCAACTGCTTTTTCTTCACTTTTTTCTGTTCCTTTCCCTCCGAAATAACATCCGACCAAGTTCCCCATAGCTGGAAGGTAGCCTTGATCCGCAGACTTAGAAAACCATTTAAATGCCTCATTATCGTCTGTTTCCGTACCGATGCCATGCGAGTAAAACAAACCTAGAAGATTCTGACAGCGCTTTTCTCCTAAAACAGCATGTTCAAATAATTTCGAGAATGCCAAATCACACGCGTCTTTGTCCTGAATTCTCTCGCTCACAATAAACGATGACTCATTTATGATTTCATCCAGGTTATTCGAACGTATCGATAATCTCTTATGACTTGTACTCAAAGAGACCACGCATGTCCACTCTTTGTCCTCCCTTAACTCATATTTATCTAAGATTCTCCTAAAATACGGTGCCAATCCAAGATCGCTCTCAAATTCCTTAATCCTATTTGTCCGCTGGACATTTATAACAGGAGACACAATTACATACTCGTTTACTCCGACTGAGGCAGAACGTACAATATCCGAAAAGGTCTCGATTTGATAGGAATCCACATCTAAAACATTCGAAAATAGTTGTATAGTTGGGGTGTCTTTAGATAGATTCAAATCTTCTATGGTTAAATCCTCAAAAGATTTACTAATTGTTTCTATGTCAGCAGCAGGAAAGAAACGCGAGCATAATAGAGCCGCTCTCTTTAGAGCCATTACGGACGGCTCAATCAATACAATCTTACGAACTTCAACCGGAAGATTATTCTTGAAAATAAAATCATGCAAACACAATGTTGCCAATCCTTGTCCACATCCATAATCCACAATCTCTATTTCTTTCTCCTTCCATAAAGCAGGGCGAAGGTGGTCAAAAGCATATTCTAACTTTGCAACATGCATATCTCCGAAGGCATAAAAGTACATCTGTAAAGATGACTCGGAATCGAGAGCGTCAACACCTCGATTTAGTGATTCATATAATTCATCACATAACTCCGTCGGAAGTTTACGTACAAAATCACATGCAATGTCTCGAACCTTTTTAAAAGAAGGAGACTCCATGTGCTCAATTAAATATGAGTATGCTGTTTTGCTCTCTATCATCATAAATCTTAAGGAGTGATAATACTCTAAATTATAGTTTCTGAATGTGTTTCTTGTCGTACTTCTTGATATAGTCCAGGAGCTTCTTGCCCTGGAGGATCTTGATGTCGGCAGCAAGTCCGATGACGAAGCGGCCAGCGCCTTCGACGCTGTTGATGGTGGTCCTGAGTACCCAGTTGCCATCCTCGCGCTTGAGGTCTCTTTCTGCCAGTGGATATTCCTCCACCAGGAGGCTCTTGGCGCGGGTGTTCAGCTGCAGAACCACTTTCTCTACCGGCGAGCCGGTCATCCGGAAGACATCCGGCTTTTTGACCTCGTGCTTATCCTCGAAGGCCCAGGGCGTCTCGGTTGCCTCCACGGAATGGATACGCATCACCTTGAACACCCGGCTATCACCTTTCTCCACGTCGTAGGCCCACACGTCGATCATATTGGGCGTGAAGGCGAAGGGTTCCACCAGACGGTCACGCATTTCGTCGCTATGGGCCGATTCGTAGCCCCGAAGCACCACCTGCACCTTCTCCCGAATGGCATCGTTCAGCGCCTCGATATTGGCCGAATTTGCCGTGTTGTCGATGTAATTGGCAATGCTGGTGCAATCATAGACACTGGCCAGCTTCCGCTGCAGACTCCGCTTGAGTGCATTGTTGTTATCGATACCCTCAATCATCTTTGCCGCCAGGTATGCCTCCTCCTCAGTGAAATAGATCAGCTTCTTGAAATCCGTCATCCCACGGGACACCTTCCCCATCTGGTACACATTACCGTAGAGTTTGTTCACCACAAAGCCCGCATCCCGGATGGTGTCGATGTAGCGGTACACCGTCCGCGTTGTAACACCCATCTCCTGGGCGAGCGAATCAATCGTCCGGGAAACATTCCCCGTGAGCAGCTTCATTAGGCGAAGCAGTTTGGATATTTTGTGGGTATCCATAGGCCGGTAGTTAATCAGTGTATACTATGTAATTCGTAGGTTGAGGATTCAGCAGACCGATGTCGCCGATGATGACGCGAAGCTTCGGTGCCTTGAGGAAATCGTAGACGCGATAGAGCCGATATTTTGAAGCATTATTGCTGCTGACGGCCATTTCTAAGGCCGACAGGTAAAACGGCGTCTGAATGCCTCCATTGGTGGTTTTAACTTCAATGAACAGTTCGTTTCCCTCTTCATCAAAAGAGAGAATATCATAACCCTTCGAGTCATCTTTCTGAGCAACCCATTCAACCTTCTTGGCCAGATCCTTACGTCCTGCAGCAAGGAGACGCTTCTTTTCGTACGCGTACACCCACTGCTCTCCAGCAGCACCAAGACGATTATTCTCTTTCTGACGGAGGATGTAGTCCGTCTTTGAAGGAGTCGAACCTCCGGCTGCAACCGGCGTTGTATGGTCCTTGGGTTTCAGATCCTCAACAGCAACATAATCAACCTTGGTGGTCAGGCTCTTTGTCTTCATCTGTTCCGCATACCGACCGGTCATATCCATCTTGTAATAGCGGGTAACGGAATAGATGAAATCCTGTGTCAAGATACGTCTCTCAACATCCTTGAAATACTTCGGGTCAGAATTGACAGCAGTTTCTACAGCCAAACGAAACCCCGCATCCAATTCCAGCTCCTGGCGAAGGATGGCGTTTAGGTCATCGCACATATCTAGATAAGCCAGATAGTTGCGGTCAGAGCCCCATTCATACGGATACTCATTACCAATCAGGGCATTGAATTCCGTGAATTCGGAGGTTCTATACATGTAGAACCTATCTGGATACCGGTGGTTGAGATAAACTGATACGGCGTGGAGGTCTTGGTAGTCGTTGTGTTTATCAGGCTGGTTTGTCCTGACATAATTCCGTATTTGTTTCCTGAAAGTAGTAATCTTCCTCAGCAGGGTTTCTTTGGAATCTTCCGGGGAAATGCTCTCAAACAAGTCATAGAACAAGTCCAGTCCAGATGGCTGAATTTCCGGGTGTGCTTGACTGTACTTGGTTATGTCCAGCATCATCCCCATAGAGAAAACGCTGCGGCTGTTCAGAAGATTCTCACTCCGTTTGAAGCCATCCTTCAGGATTGTAGGGTAGTTGGCCTTATCAGGCAGATAAGCCTCCTGGAAGGTCTGTACAGACTCCCATTTGTAGTCCTCATGCTTCGCAAAGATGCTTGCGAAGTTGGCTTTGTACCAGTCAAGGTATGGTCTTAATAATTCAGCATCCATTGTAATTACGTATTGGGCCATCATACAAACAAAGGCAATTCGGGGTCCTTCCATCTGGTGGGGTCAGGCTCTCCAGTATTCCAAATCTCCATAAGAAGGGTGTCCGGGTTTTCGATAACGGGGTATGGATACTCAATTCCTAGATCCGAAAAATAGAGCATCTTGATACCATGTGCCTCGCAGAGTTCACGTTTGGCTTTATCTCTGGCTTGGGTGTCGATAAACATCTCCTTACCACCAAAAAACTCGCTGGGCACAAAGTGTTGCTCTCCCTGACACTCAATGGCAATTCCTTGTTCTGGAAGGAAGAAATCAAGATGCATTTTCCCTCTGAACGTCATCCATTCAAAGGCTTTCTGCGTTTCAAACTTGATTTGCTGTGATTTGAGAACTCTCATCACATAATTCTCAAGGTGACTTTGGTTGCATATGGGACAACCATTTCCCCACAAGTGTGCAGATGCGACCTGCTCAAAAACACCATGCCTTGGGCATATTATCTTGACCTTCTCTGTCGCATTTTTGTAGTCGACAAGAGAATAGTCATACTTTCCATTATGAACTTCAGTGCATCGTTCTATGAAAAGTTTTGTATCCATATACCTTCCTGCACAAACTGGGCACCCTTGGCCAAGCATATGACCACTGGGTGTTTGCCAGAATTCTCCATGTTCAGGACAGATTATGCAGAGTTTAGTATTGCTTCCTTTATACTCTGCTTTGCTATAATCATATTTGTCGCCATGGACCTTATGGGCTCGTTCGATGAAGAAATCAAGATCATTATACTTCCCGGCGCATTTAGGGCAACCAGCTCCAAGAAGATGATTGTTGGGAACCTGCCAGAAGTCTCCATGCTCTGGGCATGTAATACAGACCTTTGTTCCGGTGTTAATGTAGTTTGCCTTCTCGTATGTGTACTTGTTTTCGTGTACCTTGTTTGCTTTCTCAATGAATTCCTCAGTAGTTAGTCTCTTGCTTCCACCACAAATAGGGCAGCCATATCCACGCAAATGGATTCCTGGTTTCTGCCAGAACTCACCGTGCTCAGGGCAGATGATGCAAACCTTCTCGAATCTATTGACGTAATGAACTTTGGAGTAATCGAATTTACCATGATGAATCTTGGCACCGCGCTGCTTAAAAAGATCTTCATCTACCCGTTGCATCCCGCTGCAGGCAGGACATTGACCACCTTTTATGTGTGAGTATGGATTCTGCCAGAATTCTCCGTGCTCAGGACAGATAATACATACTTTTTCTTTCCCTCCTTGATAATCAACCTTGCTATAATCGTATTTGTCCCCGTGCTTTTTCCTGGCCTCCTTGATAAACTGCTCAGTTGTTTTCTTGGGAGTTCCGTAGCAACTGGGGCATTCTACACCCCTCAGATGGGCGTTTGGACTTATCCAGAATTCACCATGTGTGCGGCATATGACACGAAGCTTTGTTTTATTGTTGCCAATAACCTCAGACTTTGAGTAATCGTATTTGTCTCCGTAAATACCTTGCGCAAGACGTACAAATCTATCTGTTGTAAGTCGGACATTTCCAGAGCATTCTTTGCAGCCATTACCACACAAGTGCAATGTCGGCTTTTGTTGGAACTCTCCATGCTCCGGACAGATTATCGTGACTGGAGTAGTTGAATTAACATACTTAACTTTTGAGTAGTCGTACTTGTCACCATGTACCGCCCGGGCTTTTTCAATGAATCTTTCTTTAGTAACGGTCCGACCAACACACTGAGGGCATCCAGAACCATTTAAATGATTATTGGCTGTAGGCCAGAATTCGCCGTGTTGCGGGCAAATGACGCAAATCTTCGACTCAGAGCCTTGATATACCGCCTTGGAATAGTCATACTTGTCCCCGTGCACTTTACGAGCACCTTCAATGAAGTCTTGCAGTGTTTTTTTACGGGGCATATATCTATTACTGTCTCAGCTAAAATACGTATGATGTATTTGAATTAATCAAGACCAATTTCTTTTCTCATCAAGTGACGAATCTCCTCTTGAAGAGGTTGAAAACGCTTCCATCTCTCCTGTTGACCTACAGTTTGAAGTGATTCAAAGTTTGGGTTCTTCTCTTTCCCTATAGCATTCAATGAGAGCATCATCTCGTTATATAAATCCTCGTTCAAGTTTTGCAATTCTTCCAGTTTAACCAGAAGCGCATCAGAAGCAATGAGTTTGATATTGTTAATCTCTCCATTGATTTCCTGGAGTGGTTCACAACTCTGTTTTGTTTGCTCAAGGAGTCTATGTGAGAAGGATGCAACTGAAGCCTGAGGGTCAATAGAATCATTACCGACAATTTGGAGTATAGAAGCCAGGAACTCGGACATCAAAGAAAAGACGTTCTTTGATGGATCAATCCTCATAGAGGCGCCAATAGAATCAAGTTTATTCATGAAGCCCTTATAAGCCTCATATCTTTGTTGTTTGATATAATCACGTTTCTGCCACCTTCTGTTTACAAAAAACTGGAAGATAGCCAATGACCAACCAATGGCAGCAATAACAATTGTTATTATGTGTTCCAAAGACATTCTGTTTCAAGAATTAAGGAAGTTACACGACACCAATAGTATCAATTTCTTTCATTATTCTATCCGTTTGTTCAAGTGCATATATTATATGGTTATAATGCTTGACATCAACGAACTCTAGCTTCTTTCCTTTACGATCCTTAAGCCACTTTTGAGCAGGTTGGTAACCACCAATATAGAAGTTCCATGCCAGCTCAGAAACCCCTCCAAAATACTGCCTGTCGTTTATGGATACCTTACCACCGTTGTATGAGACCCCACTAATAATACCATCTCCTCCTTCGGGGAAAGTTATTATCATGGGCCATGATGAACAATTATCAAGTAGATGATATCGTGCTAATTCTGCGCCTTTTTCAGCCAATTTATGGAAGGAATCAGCATCCTTAGGAAGAGGTATTCTGGGAAAATCAATTTTAAGGAACTCAAGATAAGAAGAACGATATTTGGGAGAATACAGTACTGCATAGATATAATGGATAAGTTCTTCGGCATTACAATCAGCACCAATCGCTGTAGAGAACTTTTTAAGCTCCTCTTGAGACATATTCAGATACTTACTTCCGTCTTCTGCATATAAGTATAGAGGGAATACATATGTCGCCTCCTTACTCTGCATAGAAATAGAATTCATATCTGTGATATTCCTGGATAACAGCGCATGTTGGTATGGGAATGTACTTTGCTGCTTACAAGACAACAGACTAATGTTGTCTTGTAGCATGTGTTGATTGACTTTATAAAAGGCTCGCTTAATTAATCCTTCATCGTAATAGAGATGCTTATAATCAAATGGGCGGTAAAGGAACTTCACAATATGTTCTGCTGAGAATGAAGATTCCCTAATACGCTTTAATAAAGGATAGCTGCTTGAATCTTCAACTTTATATTTTTGAGCAAACTGGGTGTCATAGTGCTGCCCAAGAAGGGTTTGAACACGCTCTGTTAACTCCTCCTTCGAATCATCTACGAAAATCGCATCTCGGCCAGACTGAACACCGGATAAGTTTAATGGCATCAACTCATCTAACTTAATTCCCTCATTATATGCTTCTTGAGTACTGAAGTCCTTGGGAACAAAGAAATAATAAGGTGCCTCAGGGGATAATTCTATCCAGTTGACTGTGTGGAAACTATTGTGTCCCAAGTAATCATACTTCGATTCACGTTTCCCAAATAGGTCATAATACATTAGCTTTGCTAACTGACCTTTCTCTTTATTACCGGTCTTGACGAAGAGATTAATGCTCACGCCTTGCATAATATCAAATACGTTCTCGTCCTGACTGCCATCCGGAGAGAGTTCCTTACGCCGACTATTCCCATGGAGGTTTAAGATATAGACAAGGTCAAAAGTCTCCATAAGTGACTTTCTCATCTGGCGATGGATGATGCCATCTAGAAAACCATTATTGGAAATGTATGCTAAAATGCCTTCTCCATTCCTTGAAATGTAATATTGGCCTAACTTAATAAATTTTATATAGTCGTCAGATAGTGGTTGAATATTCTTTTCGTTAAGGTTCTTTTTATAATCAGATATAAGGTCTATAATCCATTTTCCAGAATTTGAGGAGCTAATGGAATACGGGGGATTTCCAAGGCATATCATCACCGGTGTCTCAGTTTTAATGCGACTTGCCTCATCAGCTTCATCAGATAACCAATTGGCAAATAAATTATCTGCCCTCGGTGTCGCTTCCTCAAGAGAATTAGTAAGATAAACTTTTAACCTCTGATTCGTTTGGTTATTGTACCCGCTATACTTTAACGTGGTTGAGAGCTTCAAATGGGCAATTGTATAGGATGCCATCAAAATTTCAAAGCCATGTAATCGCGGTATAAGATTGGTCTCAACATACGAGGGCCACATCCCCTCCATTCCATCAAATTTGTCTCTGATTTGTTGTATGACCTCAGCGAGAAAAGTCCCAGTTCCTGTGGCCGGGTCAAGTATCTGTACACGATGAACCGACTTCATGACATGTTTCTTATGATCTTTGGTACGTTCATCATGTGACTGTTCTACAGCATGGTCAATCTGAATCTTGCTATCATCAGCAAGCCCCATTGGGAGGTTAAAGACGGACTGGATAATCTCATCGACCGACTTTACTATAAACTTGACAACTGGAGAAGGAGTGTACCAGACGCCACGGCTTTTTCTTAATTTTGGATCGTACTCTGCAAGAAAGTCTTCATAAAAATGAACAATAGGGTCGCTATGACGCTTGTTGCTACCATAATTACGCATGATGCGCTCGGCATCAGTGGCCCCAAACATGCCGGCGAGGTCATCTACTATCCAAGCAATACCCTCATCCAAATCAAAACCTGCGATACTCTGGAATATTTTACGTAAGAAGGGATTCGACTTAGGGATCAAATTTGCTGCTTCCTGACGCGAAAAATCGTCAGGTGTAGTATCATTGAGTCGAGCAGTAAACATACCATATGCGATTGTTTGAGCATAGATATCTGCAAACTCAGCAGCCTTAAGATCATGGATAAGTACATTTCTGAAAGCCCTTAACTGGGCAGGAATGTCTCCATTGCCATCTTTGCCATCGGTTTCGAGTCTCAACTTGACAGCCTCGGCCAGTAAGTGAGCTTTCGCCGCCATTTGTTTAGCCAAGGTGGCAGAAGATGTAATTCGTTGTCTTCCTTCTGTAGCTAGATGAAGAATCATCTCATTGAATTTCGCCTCATTCTCAGGAATACCAACAATATGATCTCCATGGGTCTCCGCTATACGTACAGAATCGGAGTACTCTCCTCCAATATACATATGGAAGTCAAGATAATCGGTGAAAACAATACGTTCCAGAGACTCTTTATAGCGAGTGAACTGGGACTTGTGCTCTTTTCGTCCGTCTAAGTCCTTGTCGTCAATATCTTTAGCCTCAAGAAAAGCAACCGGTACATCCTTTAACGTTATCACATAATCGGGAGCCCCACAATCAATACGGCGAGGCTCATTGGTGATAACAAAGTTTTTGAGAATGTCTTGCAAGTAAGAAGCAAGAGCTCCTCTAAAACTATGTTCGGTTGTATTACCGACGTGATATAGGCGGTCAATAGTTTTTATGTATTCCTTGAAATCCATTTGGTGTCTTACGTTTTAGCTGTAATGTACAAATTTAAAGATTTTTATGTAAAGCCGTATAAGAAAGTGCAACAAAATGAATTTGCTAAAGTAATTTGACGGGCTGTTGTCAGAAATATTGACTCCAAAATACAAAAACCCCGACACGGTTCGGTGTCGAGGCTGTGGGATAGGGCGAGGTGAATTTACAGTGGCTTGTTGGCGAGCTGATTGAAGAAGTCTATGAGCCGTCTTCCTTCAATGATTGTTCGTTCAGCTGCCCCCATGTGAACTCAAGTGAAACCCATGATTCCAAAAGTGGAACTCATTTAGGAACTCAAAATGGTACTCATGTGAGATCTGTAAGGGAAGGGAAATGGGCATTAGCCGTACCTCAGTATATCGTCTCATTAAGGCAATGAATGGAAATAGAATGGCCTTTCAGGCGATTCAGGATCATTTTCGAGACCTCACGAAAATGGTCCCCCATCGCCCTAAATCTCATCAATCCCCAACCCCTTAAAATACTCGTACGTAGGATCATAGAACTCCGGCAAACGAGTCGCATCGGCAGGGTTTCCCTCGGGAATGCAAATAACCATCCCCTGGCGGGCACGGGTCATGAGCACCCGGTAGGCATTGAGCTGGTAGGCCCTCCCCTCTTCCTGGTTGATGTTCTGCCAGCGATCGCTCCGGAAATGGAAATCCGCCGGCAGAGTACATCTTCTCTGAGCCGTCTTCCTTCAAGGTGATTGTCCGCTCGGCTGACCCTCATGTGAACTCAAGTGAAACCCATGATTCCCAATGTGGAACTCATGTTGAAACTCAAGATGGTACTCATGTGAAATCTATAAGGGAGGAACGACAGGATAAGCTAATACAAATTGTGCACAAGCATCCGGAGTTTACGATGGAGGAAATGGCAGGGGAAATGGGCATTAGCCGCACCTCAGTATATCGCCTCATTAAATCAATGAATGGAAAAGTAAAGTACAACGGTGATCAGTACCACGGTGAGTGGATAGTAATTGAAGAGGAAGGGAAATAACCGCATCATTTCCTTGTCCTACGACTCGTAGAATTGAGGTTCACGAACTTGGTTTCCAGATAGTCAAAGCCGTACTTTTCGTTGCTACAGGCAAAATTAGTGTATGGATTCCCATTTGTCCTTCGTGAACCGTCAGCTCCGTACCTTTGAAGATATTGACATCGACGCCATATCGACCCAGCAAGAGGATCTCCTTGTCGACAGGAATCCGGTCTCGGCCAGGTATTTGACGGTCTCCACAACATCGACCTTCTGCGCAGTGCTGGTGGATATCTATCCGGGGAAGGTTTGAAATGTTGAAATAGTGTTGGTAATATCGACATAAATCCCTATATTTGTAGAGAAATGGTCGTCTGAATCGGCCGGTAATGAAATCAGGAGCAGGGCTGTTCCATTCTGTGGATGGCGCTCCCTTCACAAGAATATCATAATTGCTCAAGAATAGATGGAGTACATTATTTATTGCGACGAATCCGTCAGCGATGGGAAATATTATACCGACTTCTTTGGGGGCGTACTTGTCCGCAACACGGACTATGATACCATCAAAGCGGCTTTAGATGCCAAGAAGTTAGATTTGAACTTAAAAGGAGAGATAAAATGGGTAAAGGTTACAGGTAATTATCTTGATAAATATAAGCAGATGATGGATTTATTCTTCTCTTTCTTGAAGGATAGTCGCCTGAAAGTTCGCATCATGTTTCGTGAGACAGCGCAAACGCCAACTGATTTAAGTCCCGAAAAAATCCATAATCGGTATTCACTTTTGTATTATCAGTTTGTCAAGCATGCTTTCGGCTTGACCTATCACGATGGTCCGAAGCCGATTTTCCTTCGGCTCTATTTTGACGAGATTCCATACCCCTTAGACCAACGGGATGCCTTCAAATCCCATATCCTTTCCCTGCAGAAAAATTCACATTTTCGCAGAGCTGGGATAAAGATTCGCATGGATGACGTGGTGGAAATCAATTCCAGGAAACACTCCATTCAGCAGTGTATGGACATAGTTCTTGGATCCATTTCATTCATGCTCAACAATAAAAACGAGGAAATGCCTGTCGGTTCCAAAGAGCGCGGGCATCGAACCGTTGCAAAAGAACAACTCTTTCTTCACATCCTTAAGCACATTCAGGTATGTGATAATATAGAACTATTCGACATTAGTAACACCACGCCAATTGCTGTTCCCAGAGACTTCTGGGGCATGCCATACCGGCATTGGAAGTTCACTACGCCGGAGTACCGGAACGAGCACAAAAAAAGCCCCGCTTGAGCTACATAAACCGCCTTGGTGGAACCAGGGCCTTCGCTCCCGAGTAGGACTTTTTCTGATGCAAATATGCAATATTTTTCTGAATCCAGCAAATAATTGCGTTAAGAATCAAACAGAAATGCAAACTATGGATGACGAGAAAAGACTGATTATACTTGGGATCTATGTGTACAGGGAAATGGCTTTCTGAGTGGGTTTTTCTGTACACATAGAATGAGAACCCCGGGAAAAACGGGTCCTGGGAATCTATGTGTACACGGAAATGGCCTTCTGTGAGTTTTTGCTGCACACATAGACTGAAACCGCGGCGCCCCAACCGCGCATCAGCAGGGGGGATATCTCCCCCGCCCCCCGGGCACGAAACAAAAAGCCCCGACACCATCTTCTGGCGTCGAGGCTGAGTCAGAGAACGCATCGGCCCGCTATTTCACCTCGCCGAGCATTTCCTGCACGCTCACGCCCACGCCGATGAACTTCTCGCCGTAGTCTTTCTTGAACTTGTGGAAGTAGGCCTTGTGGCCGGCGGTGATGTTGAACCACTTGCCGTCGTGCTGATAGAGGTACATGACCGTTGCGGCCGGCTTGTCGGTGGTGGGAGGAGTGGTGATTTCTTCGCCCAGCTCATCGCCGGAGATGCCTTTCGCCTTGTAAACCAGGCCGTTATCGGCAGCCTTCTTCACGGCTGCATAGACCTGCTGCAGGTATTCCTGGACCTTTGCCGCCGGGATGTCGGAGATTTCCGGACCGGTGAAGAAATAGACCGCATCTTTCATGGGCTTTGCCTCCGAGCGCGGGTCCACCTCCAGTTCGCCGATTTCCTTCGCAAACGAAGGCACTAGTGCATCGCTTTCCAGGCCTGCAAATGCGAATTTATTGTCGATGGAGAGCTTGCTCTTAGCAGCTGCTGCCGGAGCCTCCTTCGTGCCGCTTTCTGAGCTTTCGGAAGACTTGTTCTGATTGCTGTTGCCGCCGCAGGACATCATGAGCGCCGCCGCTGCAATGAAGAATAGTACTTTTTTCATGACTTATACGTTATTGTGGTTTGACTCTCAGGTTTTTGCAAAATTGCGGTATTTGTGTCCGGTTTCTGCAAATATACATTTTTTCGCGTAATGACGTATGGTTCCGGACGATAAAATCCGCAGGGGATGATATCTCTCCGTGCGCGTTCGCTTCGCCGTGCACACCCTGCTACTTCACTGGACCGGTGGAATCAAAAATGCCCGTTTTCGCATCCACCCTGCCATCCGCCTGGACCTGTGTGCACGCCTCGTCCCTTTTCTACGTGCCCACACTGTCTCTCCTCTGGACCTGTGTGCACGCCTCACAGCAAATACGGCAGGGCTTGTGGCACCGAGCTGCCTCTGGCGGAAATGGGCATGCGCGGTGGGTGCGGTGGGCCTGTGCGATGGCAGTGCAGTGAGCGGTGCCGCTCCAGCGGCATGACGGCGAGTGTTTGACGACTGTTAGACGCGCCCCGGGCGTGGCTAAAAAGGAGGAGTTAGCCGTCAAGCGAACGTGCCAGGGCCCAATTTCCGACACAGGCCGAGGTGACACAAGACCCTGACGTTGCTGTGAGGCTGTGAAGTGTACATCTCGTGGCGCTTACAACATAATGTTCGGGTGTTTCCAGATGAGCACAAAATTGGCGTGAAATGCATATCGTTGATTGCCAGTGAATTGCACATATTGAGTCCGGAATTTTTCCCGACTCAATATTTGTAATTGTCTCATTCAGTGAAAGTTGCATTTCACGGGGGCTGAACCACCGGGAGGCAGGGGCTTCGTGTGCATCGCTTCGAACAGGGCCTAGTTGCCACCGGGAAGCAGGGAGTAGGCGTCAGTGCTGTTCCTCCTCGACCCCGCTACCGCTCCAGGAACCGCCGAAACCTCGCAAGCTCGCGCTGGAGGGCGGGTTCGGAGAGGGCGGCATCGGCATGGAAGACATCGACGGAGACCTTGCCGGCGGGCTGGGACAAGTTGCCAACCTTCACGGCCTGCGAACTCCAGTCGCCAACCACCTCGCCGTCCTGGAGCAGCACTGGCCAGAAATTGCCGCTGCCGTTATGCGCGCGGCTGCTGTATTCCGGCCGGAGGGAGACGTGGCGGCTCTTGTAGCCGATGAGATACTCGTCGTAGGGCGGCAGCAGATGCACCGTGCCGCTGCGGAATCCGCGCACGCGTGAGTCCTTGAAAAAGAAAAAGTTAAGCCCTTTCCACCGTTCCTGAACCAGTTCGCCGGAAATGGCGCTGATGCCTGCGCGGCAGTCGCTCACGCTTAGCCCGCTCCACCAGGCGAAGTCCTCGAACGTGGCCGGGCCGTGGCTCTGGAAGAACTTCCGTGCCAGCGTCGCGAGCGCCTCGTCGCGGGAAAGTGACGGCACATGCGGCACCTTCCTATCGACAAGCGAAAAAGACCTGTTCAAAGGCGAGAGGTCCCCGCTGCACAGCAATCCGGCATATTCCGCCAGGCGCAGATGGTACGACAGCCGGTGCTCTTCCATCACGATTCCTTTGTCGATGAGCGCTTCGTTCAGCTCGCCTTTCAGGGCACTGCGGCGCTTCTCCAGGACATCGACAAACACTGCCTGGACCCTCTCCTGCTCGGCTTCGGGAATGCTGATGCGGTTGGTGTTCATCCAGCTCACGAGCCGCCGCCGGGCCGAGTCGTTGCACAGTTCCAGCATCCAGGCGAGGTCCTCCCCGGCCACCAGCTGCCACGTGCATCGGAACAAGTGCGTCCGTACGATCCGCCCCTCGTTGAAGTCCCGCTCAAACGCCTTTGTCGATGGTGTCTTGCATCGCATCCCTACCGCCCAGCGCATCATCTTGTAGTCCTGCGCCTGCACAAGCCCCATCCACGACACCACATCGTGCGGCGAGGTGAACTGCGGACAGATGAGCTGCTGCGCCAGAAGGCGCTGGGTTAAGGGATTCATGGAGGCAAAGATACGAATAATTATGCGTACACGGAAACGGCATTCTGCGAGGGTTTTGCTGCACACATAGACGGAAAACCAGGGAAAACCGCTATATTTGTAAAAAACACCACAGTTATGGAACGACACATCAAGACCATAGGTATCCTCACTTCCGGTGGGGATGCGCCCGGAATGAATGCGGCAATCCGCGCCGTCACGCGCGCCGCAAGGTTCAACAACATTGCCGTCATGGGCATAATGCGCGGCTACCAGGGCCTCATCGAGGGCGACTTCGTCCAATTCACATCATCGTCGGTGTCCAACACGATCCAGCGCGGCGGCACCATCCTCAAGACCGCGCGGTGCAAGGAATTCCTCACGCCGGAGGGGCGCAAGAAAGCCTATGAAAAGATGGTCGAAGCGGGGATGGACGCGCTCATCGTCATAGGCGGAAACGGCTCTCTCACCGGAGCGCAACTCTTTGCAAGAGAGTATGATATCCCAATCATCGGCCTGCCTGGCACCATCGACAATGACCTCTACGGCACGGACGCCACGATTGGCTACGACTCGGCGCTGAACACGATCGTGGAGTGCGTGGACAAGATCCGCGACACCGCCAACAGCCACGACCGCATCTTCTTCATCGAGGTGATGGGGCGCGACGCCGGCTTCCTGGCGCAGAACAGCGCCATCGCTTCCGGTGCCGAGGCTGCCATAATCCCGGAGGCGGAGACGGGCGTGGACCAACTGGCCGAATTCATCGAAAGGGGCAAGCGCAAGAGCAAGAACAGCGCAATCGTGCTGGTGAGCGAGGCGCAGAAAGACGGCAAGGGCGGGGCCATGTACTATGCCGAGCGCATCAAGAAGGAGTATCCGCAGTTCGATGCCCGCGTGACCATCCTGGGCCACCTGCAAAGGGGCGGCATGCCCACGGCCTACGACCGCATCCTGGCCTCCAGGCTTGGCTATGCGGCCATCGAGGCCCTTCTGGAGGGCCAGCGGAACGTGATGATCGGCATCAAGAACGACGAAATCGTCTATGTCCCCATCTCGCGCGCCATAAAGATGAACAAGCCCATCAACATGGAGCTCCGCAATGTGCTGAATGTCTTGTCGATGTAGCTTTGCCATGAAACGACTCATCAGAATCCTTGCCGGCCTGCTGCTGCTCTGCTCCTGCGCTCAGAACCCGGTGGCGCAGCCGCCCCAGGGGCCGATTATCGTGGGCTACTCTACATCGTGGGAAAGCACGATGCCGGATCCATCACTGCTTACGCATATAAACTACGCCTTCGGTAAGGTGCAGGACGATTTCGAGAGCCTGTACATCGAGAATCCGGAGAGACTGCAGGCTGTGGTGGCATTGAAATCGGAGTTTCCCTCACTTAAAGTATCGCTTTCCATAGGCGGCTGGACAGCCGGGAATTTCAGTGAGATGGCTGCTGACGCCGGGCGCCGGAAACACTTTTGCGCGGACTGCCTGGCGGCTGTGGAGAGGTACGGGCTGGACGGCATCGACATGGACTGGGAGTATCCCACCAGTTCCGAAGCTGGGATATCGTCATCGCCCGATGACACAGAGAATTTCACTCTGCTGCTTAAAGATTTGCGTGAGGTGCTTGGCCCCGGGCGTCTTATCACGATGGCCTCCAAGGACGATGCGAAGTATGTGGATTGGGAATCGGCCCTTCCGTACCTGAACTTCGTGAACGTGATGGCCTACGACACCAGCCGCCCGCCGTACCACAATGCCGGTCTGTACAAGAGCGCCCTCACGCGCTTCACCGGCGACGAGGCAGTGAAGATGCACCTCGCCGCCGGGGTGCCCCGGGAGAAACTCGTCCTGGGCATTCCCCTCTACGGCCATGGCGACAGCAAGGCTTTCCCGGATTACGTGGATTTCAAAGACTTCGCCCCCGGCAGCTATGTGCGCGAGTGGGATGCCGATGCGATGGTTCCGTATCTGGTTGGGGCCGATGGAGTTATGGTGTTCTCCTACGAAGACGCGCAGTCGGCAGCGCTGAAGGCGCAGTACATCCTCCGCGAAGGCCTCCTAGGCGCCATGTACTGGAACATCGAGGCCGACGACTCCACCTTCACCCTCTCCCGCGCCATCCACGACGGCCTGATGCTTAAGTAGCGCGGCCGTTGTACACATAAGAACACTCGCATCGCTAGAACCACTCCACGTCGCTCAGGTCCAGTTCGTTGCCTGGGAGGCCCCAGGAGGGCGTGAAAAAGAACTTATACCCGCGGAGCTCGGAAGGGATGCGGTTCAGGAAAGCCAGACGGGGCTCGCCGTAGTCCCCTGAGCTGCCGTAGAGGGTAATAGTCTTCTTCACATCGTCCTTCATGTACCAGCCGCCCCCGTGAACCTTAACGTAACCGTGCACTTTCACATACCCCTCCACCAGCTCCTTGTGCTGGCCCACGAGTCCGTACACGAACGTGCCAACCAGCGGCCGCGAAGGTTCCGACACCAGTATGAACTTCGGATGACTCATATTCCGGCTCCGTCGGAAAAGTGCTCCTCCACCCTGCCCTGCAGCACGCGTGAGCCGGGAGGGACGGAGTGCGTGAGCCACACGTTGCCGCCGATTATCGACCCCTCCCCTATGGTCACGCGGCCCAGGATGGAGGCGTTGGAATACACGGTTACGCCATCTTCCAGGATGGGGTGGCGGGGCTTGTTCACAGGCCGGCCGTCAGGGGTGTAGCTGAAGCTTTTCGCGCCAAGCGTAACGCCCTGGTACAGAGTTACATTCTTGCCGATAATTGAAGTTTCGCCTATAACCACTCCGGTGCCGTGGTCAATGGCGAATCCTTCTCCTATCGTGGCCCCGGGATGTATATCTATCCCCGTTGCGTTATGGGCATACTCGGTGAGCATCCGCGGGATAATCGGCACTCCCATGAGCAGCAGCTCGTGCGCCGTGCGGTAGTACAGCATTGCCGTGACCGCCGGGTAGCAGTACACAATCTCCTGCTCGCTTTTCACCGCCGGGTCGTTATGGGCGATAGCCTTCACATCGGCCTCCAGGAGGCGCTTGATTTCAGGGATGCGCGGGAGGAATGCATCGGCAATATCGACAGAGGTCACCTCCGAGAGGCTGCGACGGATCATGGCAACGGCATCGGCCTCCCCCGCGTCGCTGTAGAGCGGGAACACCACGTCTTTCATGGACGCCATCAGGCTTTTCAGATTGTCGATGGTGCGGTTAAGTGACAGACTCATAGGCTCTTATCCGTTAAACAGCGTGGTGGAGAGATAGCGCTCGCCGGTGTCTGGCAGCAGCGCCACTATCATCTTGCCCTCGTTCTCCGGTAGGCGGCTCAGCTTCAGCGCGGCGGCGAAGGCGGCTCCGGACGAGATGCCCACCAGGAGGCCTTCCTTTGCGGCAAGGAGGCGCGCGCCGGCGAAGGCGTCGTCATCGGCAATGGGGACGATGCGGTCCACCACGGAGGCGTCGTAGGTCTCCGGGACGAAGCCCGCGCCGATGCCCTGGATGCGGTGTTTTCCCGCGATTCCGGTGGAGAGGACGGCCGAGCTCCGCGGCTCCACGGCCACGATTTCGATGGCGGGATTGTGCCTTTTCAGCGCCTTGCCGGTGCCGCTCACCGTGCCTCCGGTGCCCACTCCGGCAACGAAGATGTCCACTTTGCCTTCGGTATCGGCCCATATCTCTTCGCCGGTGGTTTTCTCGTGCGCGGCCGGGTTCGCCGGGTTCACGAACTGCCCCAGGATCACCGCCCCGGGGATGGCCTTTTTCAACTCCTCCGCTTTGTCGATGGCGCCTTTCATCCCATCCGCCCCTGGCGTGAGCTCCAGCTTCGCGCCCAGGGCCTTGAGCAGGCTCCTGCGCTCCTGGCTCATGGTTTCCGGCATGGTGAGGACCACTTTGTAGCCTTTGGATGTGCCCACCCAGGCAAGCCCAACGCCGGTGTTGCCGCTGGTGGGTTCGATTATGGTGGCGCCCGGGGTCAGGATGCCGCGGCGCTCTGCGTCTTCTATCATGGCAAGGGCCACGCGGTCCTTCACCGAGCCGCCCGGGTTGAAGAGTTCCAGTTTCAGGACGATATCGGCCTTCTGGCCTTCGTAGCCGCTAACCCTCAGAAGCGGAGTGCGGCCGATGAGTTGTGTAAGCGATGTGTGTATCATTGGGCGCCAAGTTAGCTATTTTTTCCTTTTCGGGCAAGTCCGGGTCGATGGCTGGCATAATTTTGGCTCGTAATACGCACAAAAATAATGTCTTATGAAACGCTTTCTGCTTATGATAACGGCTCTTTTCGCAGGCACCGCCCTGTGGGGGCAGTATATGGTTTCTCCTAAGTACGACCTTTGGTTCGAAGACAGCGGGCACGAGGTAACCACCCGTAAGCCGGTGCTCTGCTCCGAAGACTACCAGGACCTCTGGAACGGCTGCACCGTGCGTCTCAGCGGCCGCACCGTGTACATCTACAGCGACGGGTACTCCATCCTGTATGGAGGCACCATCGACCTTCTGTACAACGGCTACTACCGCGTGAAACGCAACAACACCTGGTACCTCGCCGATCCCGACGGGGATCTTGTCGATGGTATCTACGGCAAAGACATCCGCTACTATCCCTGGAACTACGTCTCCGTACAGCGCAGTTCCGGCTATTGGGATGTCTATACCTGCAGCGGCCGCAAGCTGGATTTCTATTCCGACGAAAACCCTCTGCTCTTCTGGAACGGCTGCTGGGGCGTGTATCACGGCAGGTACATTTATGTCTATGACTCCGACGGCCGCCAGCTGGACGGTGTGTACGGCGACGAAGTGCTTCTCCTTGAAAGCGGCCGGTGGAAATGCCGCCGCGGCAGCTACATCGCCTACGTGGACTGATCCTTTGATTTCTTCCGTCGAATTTTGTAAATTTGTGTCGATGGAAGATTTTTTCATATCCCTCCTCGCGGTCACAGGCGAGATGAGTCCATTCCTGCTATTAGGCTTTCTGATTGCAGGAATTCTTCATGTACTTGTGCCCAAGCGGTTTTACAGCAAGTACTTGTCGCAGGGGAATAAATTCTCCGTCCTTTACGCTGCGCTTCTGGGCATCCCCCTCCCCTTGTGCTCCTGCGGGGTTATTCCCACCGCCATCGGCCTGCGTAACGAGAAGGCTTCGAAGGGCGCCGTGGCGTCTTTCCTGATTGCCACGCCGCAGACCGGAATCGACTCAATCCTTGCCACATTCTCCGTGCTTGGGCTGGGCTTTGCCGTGATCCGGCCCGTCGCCGCCCTTGTCACCGGCGTCTGCGGCGGCCTGCTGGTGAACCGCCTGGTGAAAGAGGACGTTGGGGAGGTCGATGCTGCATCGGCCCAGTCCTGCCGCGTGGAAAGAGGCGGCAAGCTGTGGCGCGTGCTGCGGTATGCCTATTTCGACATGATTCAGGACATCGGGCTCCGGCTCGTCATCGGCCTTATTGTGGCGGCGGTTATCCAAGTGGCCGTGCCGGACGACTTCTTCCTTCGTTTCGGAAGCCAGCCGCTGCTGCAAATGCTTGTGATTCTGGTGATTGCGGTGCCAATGTACATCTGCTCCACGGGCAGCATCCCGGTGGCGGCGGCGCTCATCCTCAAGGGCCTCTCCCCCGGCGCCGCGCTCGTGATGCTCATGGCCGGCCCCGCCGTGAACCTGGCCTCCATCCTTGTGATCCGCAAGTCGCTAGGCCGCCGTTTCACTGCCATCTACCTGCTTGTGATCGTGGGCTTTTCCATCCTTTTCGGCCTGCTGGTGAATGCGATAGGTATTTCGCCGGAAGTGGGTGCCGATGCCGCCGGTGCTGCCGGTACCGCCTGTTGCGCCCCTTCTGCCGCCCCGGTCCTCCCCAGCCCCTTCAAGCTCGCCTGTTCAATCGTACTAAGCTTAATCATTATATTCGCCCTTACCATGAAACTGTTCAGCAGATTCGCTCATAAAGAAACGACGGATGCCAACACCGCCGTCTACACCGTAGAAGGAATGCACTGCAGCCACTGCGAAGCCGCCGTGGTACGCGCCGTGGAAGACCTCCCCGGCGTTGAATCGGCAAAGGCCAGCGCCACCCGCAAGACCCTCACTATCAAAGGCCCCGCAAAGGAAGAAGACATCCGCGCCGCCGTAGAAAAAACCGGCTACTCGTTCAAAGGAATCTCGAAATAATCCTGGATCCGGGCCTCCAGCATACCCACCGAAACCAGCAGTTCATAGAGCCCGTCCTGGCTCAGCACTCCCCTTGGCATCTCCTTAGGGATCCGGCCTTTCTCATCCGCCTCATAATCCCTCAGCCACAGGCCGCTGCTCTCATACTTATCCAGCGCCAGAATGTCCTTTTGCACATCCTGGTAGGCATCCAGTGCCTCATTAAGCCCCTCAACCGCCTTCCTTACGCGGTTGTACCTCTCCTCCATCTTCCCAACCCTCGCAACAGTTCTTTGGTTCATAGCTCAGTCGTCATTACGCTACAAATATAGTCATTTTCCCTGCTTTTCCCCGGTTCCCAGGTTTCCCCGGTTTCCCCGTGTACACATAGATCCCAAACCCCGTTTTTCGCTGTTTTCCCGTCTATGTGTACACCGCCTCTTCACCCAAATCCCCATTCTACGCCCTCCAGGGCCTCTTTTCCTCCCACCTTCCTTGTACACATAGATTCCCAAACCCCGTTTTTCGCTGTTTTCACGTCTATGTGTACACCGCCTCTTCACCCAAATCCCCATT
>Ga0247609_10001097_pt1 | contig 33747 bp, 31 predicted proteins | sample 172DNAGHGlowgp2_FD_193487 | JGI IMG/M metagenome (GOLD analysis project Ga0247609, IMG submission 193487) | Sheep rumen microbial communities from Palmerston North, Manawatu-Wanganui, New Zealand - 1728 DNA GHGlow gp2 | ecosystem: Host-associated > Mammals > Digestive system > Stomach > Rumen ... | reverse complement strand
ATCGGACGACTTAACCACATATGAATAATCCGTGTCGTCGCCTTTGCAACAAAGTTTAATGGGTTGCTCAAGATGCGAAAGCTCATCGGGGTAATACTTATTATAGCCACGATACATACCTATTGGATTGGCCTTCTCTTGGTTCTTATCCACCCAAGTAACCTGATAAAAGTCAAACTTTTGTCGAATCCTCTGATGGTTCAGTTTAGCCAAATGTATCACCCAAAAATCATCCACGTTCACATATTCGACCTCATCACCCTCCAAACAAGGTACTCGAGCGCAATGGACAGCATGTCTTTCCCTCTTCCTATACTCTTCCACAAAATCAAGCGACGAATCAAAATGGGCTGCCCACTCAAAATGCATATTGGTGTACTCGACCGTTGAATAATTATCAAACAAATTCAGCCAATTAAAACAGAAAATTTGATTCCCTTTGGCATTCATAATGTTCTGCCAGCTTTCTGTCTTTTCGAATCCTTCGGAAAGGAACTCGTCGGCATCCAAACCAAATATGATTTTATCACCTGGTATTTTCGCCGCTTCTTCAAGAAGCTTTGTCCTACACAGATATTCGTACCATTCTTGGGTTGGATTATCAATCAAAATGACCTTCTCGTACTTTTGAGCGATTTCTCTAGTCCCGTCATCGCTGTGTTGGTCAGCCAAAATGATGTAATCAGCCCATGAAGAAGTACAGGTCAAGAAAGCGTCAAGCACCCATGCCTCATTACGCACAGGGGTGATGACTATTATTTTTGGTCTCTCTTCCATATCCAAGTTTTATTTCAAACGGTTCATCCAATAGTTCACTCGATGCCTCAATTTTGTACGGCTCACCTTACGATACAATTTCCAGTCACATAGTTTTTTCAGCTCGGTAAGTTCGGCTTTCCCAGCATTCATCAATACTGCCTGATAATGATGCGTGATGGCGCGATAGACTACGGTTTTGTCGAAGTCAGTTTTTGACACGAAAAACGTTGCCAACTCGTTTGCCGTATTTAGCAGGTCCAAATGGCGTTTTTTGTTGGATGTTGTGGTGATACTGCTCTCTCGAACACGGTAATCATACAGGCAGTCTGGAATTTGTCTTACTATCCCCGCATAGTAACAGACTTGGGGCGTAAACAAATTGTCTTCATGGAAAATTCCTTCCTTAAACCAAAGCCCATTTTCAAGTATAAAAGTTCTCTTATACACACGCAAAACCACGCAAACAAAAGCAAAGTCACGAGAAAGCAGGGCGTTCACATTATAATAATCCATGCCGGAGGCGTAGCATTGCTTATCCAAGACATCGGCTTGATGATAAGCTTTTTCTGCCTCGAAATACCTTCTGCCCGAAAAACAAACCATATCTTCATTATCCATGTTCTTCAACAAGACCTCCAATGCGTTCTCCTCCAGCCAATCGTCGCTGTCCAAGAAAAAGAGATACTCACCCTGGGCCTTTCGAATGCCAGTATTGCGTGCAGCCGAAAGGCCTCCATTGGGCTGTTCAATCACTTTAACCCTATCATCCCTATTCGCATATTCCTTCAAAATATCAGCAGACCCATCGGTGGAGCCGTCATTCACACAAATGGCTTCCCATCCGGGATAGGTCTGCGCGACGACACTATCCAAACACTCACGGAGATATGATTCTACGTTATAGACAGGTATGATAATGGAAAACATCATTTCCATGACACATTATTTTTGACCATCCGGGCTGGAACACCAGCAACCATTGCATGAGGAGGTACATTTTTGGTAACCACAGCTCCTGCTGCCACGATTGCACCTTCCCCAATCGTCACTCCTTTCACAATAGTTACCCTTGCCCCAATCCAGACATGATCTTCAATAACTATTGGCAAAGACATAGGTTTATTAGAACCGATAACCTCATGACCATCACTATCTCTAATCGCCACATCATCTCCAATATATACCTGGTTACCGATTCTAATATTTTGAAAGCAATGAATTCTTGCGCCATGATTGGCAAAACCACTACCTATCTCCAAAACTGCATTCTCGTTAATCCAAATATCTGCATTAGAATAAACCGAAAAAGAACCGTGAACAATCAATTTGGAATGTTCGCGCATCGAGAACAATGCCGGGAACGGATTGACATCACACCAATTATCATTAATTAAAAACCGGCCAGAACCCAATTCAATCTCTGCACGTTTGTCAATGCTAACTTTTGTCCCTTTAAAAGCAATAATATTGGAAGGATAACCTCGCTTTACACTATTCTGTAATTTCCTAGATGCCGACCAACTAATCCTATTCCAGTTTTTTACTGAAAACTTATTGAAGCCCAATTTACGAAACACGTTCATCCTAATTCATTTTATTCATACAATAACCGCATACAAATAAGGCACTGCCCTTAAATATGTAAAACAAGACGACAAACAAGCTCCTTTTTTCCATCGTTCCTTACCCAAACGAACAAAGAACGAAAACGACATTTTATCCATATCGTGTTTTGAAAGGTTATCAACAGTACTTCCTTGTTCCCTTCTCCGTAGGTATGCCGCCTTAGTGCAATAATACCTCCAATAGTAATTGTTGAACGCCTTACTTTCATTCCACGATGAATTATGGTCATGCTTCCGATAATAATAGAGAGGGCTGTCAACAAAACACACAGGAGCTTGTTCTTCCATTTTCAGATAAAGATCCTGGTCTTCAGCAACCTCAAAGGATGCATCAATCCCAGTTGTCTTATCATAATCACGTCGTTTGCAAATTGCCAAAGCAGAAATGTGTCCTCCTGTTGAAGTCAGATGCGATTGTCCTTGAGGGATTGTCCCAGGATAAGTGGAAATACTTTGAGGTTCTAGTCTTTCGTTGCAAAGATAATGGGTACAATACACGACACTAAATTCGGGATGATCAATATGCACCTTCATCAGTGTTTCTAAGGCTTCAGGAACAATGGTATCTTCCGGATCAAGAAAAGCAAAAAACGCTCCTTCTGAATAGGCAACACATTGCCTTTTTATACGTCCACAACCTTGGTTGTCATCATTTCTATAGAACTTAAACCGGGTATCGCCATGTTTAGAGATATAATCTTCAATGATGGAAACGGAGTTATCCATTGATCCATCGTCAACAATAACGACCTCAATATTGGGATAGGTCTGGCCGACAGCCGAATCCAAAGTTTCAGTTATGAACTGGCCGTTATTAAAATTTGCGACTAATATGGAAACCAGAGGATAATCTGTCATTTCACGATGGCATTTTTCACAATTTGACAGAAGCTGTCAAAAGAATAATACTTTTCCATGATAGTCTTGGCATTATGAGCGACACGGTGGTTTTCCTTCTCATCGGTCAAGAGCTTCACCAACTTCTCAACAAACTCTTCATCATTAGATGCCACACATAAATCTTTCCCATTTTCAAATTGCCCATGCATTTTCTCAAACGCCTCCATTGTAGTAACACAGGCGCGATTCATCGCCATTGCTTCCAACAATTTGATATTTGTTGCGCCACAATGGTAAATTGGCACCACTACCACTTGGCTTTGTTCATATTCCTTTTTCAAATCGTCCACAAACCCCGTCACTGTCACACCTGGATAACCCTGCCAACGTTCTCGTAATGACCTGTCTTTAATCAGGCCGACAATGTGCATTTCAACATTAGACAATCTGTCAACCAAAGGGAGATACACATGTTCCAAAAAATAGTCCAATCCTTCCTTATTAGGCCGATAGTCAAGTTGGCCCACAAAGACCAATCTTTTATGGGTGGTATTCAAACTCACATCTGGACAACTGGCAGAATAAAAAGGAATATTTGGAAGGAAAACACCTTTATTGATATAAGCGACAGTTTCCTCGGCGAAAAATGCCGCGTGTAATTGTTTAACTGCATGCCGGGAAACAGCCTTTGCTTTTTTGGCAGCCAAATTCAGCCGGACGCGAGTGGTCCATGCAGATGAAGGATGGATTTGATTCAAAAAATAAAAAGGCAGGGCATCATCAAAATCAATCACCAACTTATCACGATATTTCCAAAGGCCACAAGGAATTGCCCTAAAAAAATAACGCGACACGATATAATCATAGTCATTGTTTTGAACAGCAGCATCTATTATTTCTTCATGTTCACGAATTACAGGGAACATAGACGTCACATCACTAAAAGGCATTAGACCCTTCCATTTGTCTAGCTTATTACCGTATAAAACATTATTAGGAGGTCCAGGGAGAAAGAGCACCTCCACATCGGCAATTTGAGAACAAGCCTCATAAAGCAAGCGAGTTCTCTGCCCATCACCATTTACGGAAGGGGCCAAAGGATTCGTATTGACAGAAACGAAAAGGATTTTCATGGTTGAACGATGAATTTCCGATAAAAGAATTGTTTGTTCTTCTCGCGCCGCGAATTTCCTCCATAACCCACAACAATCGTGCGGTAGCCCTCCTTCCACACCAATTCATTTTGAGCATTGGTAAACAAGCTATGCGGATAGGAATAATGTTGTACCTCAACACCCAGCATCTCCTTTAGACGCAACTTGGAACCGGACAATTCCTCCGAGGCCTTTTCTTGAGGCAACAACGACATAGCAGAATGGCTAACACCATGGGAGCCAATAGTACATAATCCTTCTGAAACCATAATCTGCAACTGTTCCCAAGAAATACACAAATTCTGACATAGGGTGAAGTCTGGACCACTATCAGTTATCGTGTGCATAGTTGTCGCAATATGACCACTTTGGCTATATACCTGTTTGATGATTTCTTCAAACCGTTTTGAATCACCACTTACCATTTGCTCAAGTTGCAACCACCACAAATCCGCTTTTCCGTCAGGCATATCAGTAGTAACATAGTATGTGAAAGGGATGTTATAATGCTTTAGAATAGGATATGCATAAGTGAACACATCAGCGAAACCATCATCAAAAGTAACATGAACCAATCCTCGTTCTCGGTGAATCCCTTGGGCGGCAGCCACGAAAGTGTCCAAATCGACAAAGCGACAACCTTGTCGCTGCTTTTCTAAAATAATTTTCTCCAAATAATCAGGAGTAATCTCCAAATCACGGTTGCTTTTGTACTTGCTACGATATGGAAGCACCCGATGAAGACACCAGATCTCTCCGATTATTGGATGAAAAACATTATGTATTTTTCGGTTCAAAAGCATATTATTTTCACAACCAGTTCAAACCTCTATTTCTATTTATACATACGCTAGTTTCTATTGCCACCTGATGCTTTTTCAGCCACAAATAATCAGCATAATGGGCTTTTGCAGCTTTTTTTCTCCCTTTCAAGAATCCTTTCATTGCCTTAACCCGATGCTGTCTCATTTCTTTTCCGATATCATGATGTTTGTTAACATTTGTATACTCAATTAGCATCAAAACTTCATGTTCTCTACTATCATATAGAGGGCGTGGCCTGTCATTGTCATGAACGACTTGAACACAAGGGCAAATTCCAATTTTGAGTCCATGATAGATTACACGGTTAATGTAATTGTCATCTTCACCATAATGAAAAAAGACGGGATCAAAGCCACCTATCATTTCAATGGTTTTTCTTGGCAATAGCCATGCTGCGGCATTTACATACTTGGTGTCATAAATCTCCTTAAGTCGATTAAAATACAAATCATCGAAAAGCCTAGAATTTGTAGTCCGATAATCATCAAGCCGCTTTAACAGCAGTTTTTCAATACTATTTTTCTCTGCATTCAGATGAACAGGGCTCAAAATACCATAGTTAGGATGTGATCGAGCAATGTCAATCAGCTGTGACATGGTATCGGGTTCAACCCATGCATCTTGGTTAAGAAGAAAAACAAAGTCGGCACCATGGTCAAGCGCATATTTGATCCCAAGATTATTAGCACGTCCGAAGCCCACGTTTTCTTTGTTTTCAATAATATGGACATCTGGAAAATGCTGTTTTAAATAATCCACCGTATTGTCAGCAGAAGCATTATCTACTGCTATGGTATTTATAGAAACTTTTGATTTGTTCAAGGAAGAAAAGCAGCGTTCATACCACTGACTTCCCTTATAAGTAACTACAACCGCAAAAACCTTAAATCCCATATAGATAGAATAATTATTTTCGTTTACTGCGCACCAACGATAGTGGCTTCAACAACGATTTTCCAACACGATATGCCATACTTTCCTTAACCCGATCTTCTCCTATTCGTATTAAGTTCTTGCAGTTATTCATATATTGGTCATGGAGAATTTTCTGTACATTCTTTTCAAAAAAAGGAATTAGACGAATTAACATCTCATTCCACAAAGGAATTTGGTATGCAATATCCTTTGTCCCCCAAACACTCTCTTGATTCAATCGATACACAGCCATACACTCAGGCAATTTCTTTATTTTCCCGTACTTTGCATTCAACATGTGTAGCGCATAATCACTTGTTACCACCCGACCAAGTTTTTTCAAGTCTTCGCGAGCCAAGGGATTATTTCTATACACCACCGTCATCGTATGAATATAATTTCCCTTTGCAAGTTCACAAATATCTGTTTCAGAAGGTGCCTTTCTTACAACATCGGCGACATAGTCACCTTTGCTTTGATCAAAGACCTTTGCCTCATGAAAACAAATAGAAAAATCCTCATGTGTTTCAAGGAAACCCACCTGCCTTTGTAACTTCAATGGATCAGTCCAATAGTCATCCCCTTCGCATATTGCCACATACTTTGTATCCATCCATTCAGTCAGGTAGGGTAACTTGGTTTTCCGAAGGCTATAATGGTTCTCTTTAAGATAGATTACTGCAAAATAGCAATTGTTATTGGTTTTGTGCCGTGCAAAGGTGACATGACCATAATCGGTGTCTTTCTCGTATGCTACAGATGTATCTGGAAGGTCAAAATTCTCCAACAAATACTTTTTTATAACCTCGGGCTCTCCGTCGGTACTGGCATCATCAACAATAGTACACACAAAGGGAAAATCGGTTTGTTGCATAACAAAACCGTTCATGGCATCAGTAATATAGGCATGATGGTTATAGGTCATGCAAGAAACACGGACCAAGAAATTCTCCATAACTTAACGAACCTTTTCCTTAGAAAAAACGAATAACGAAATCAATTAAACTTCATTCAAGATTTTAACCACCTTAGCCGGTACCCCAACCGCGACAGCATAATCAGGGACATCCTTGGTTACTACAGCACCAGCGCCTACTCTTGCATTCTTCCCAATATAGTGACAAGAGCTAAGAATAATAGCTCGGCTTCCAATTACAACACCATCCTCAATGACCAGTTTTGTGGGCTTCACTACTTCACGAGAAATTGAAGGATCTGAATGAAATAAATGATGATGAGACTCAATAATTACTCCATTGGTTAATCGCACGTTCCCCTTTATTACAACTTCACCACTATAATCAATAAATACATGTTTAGCCAATAATACATTATCTCCAATGGAAATTGAACCATCCATATAATGCTGCCTACTTATGTTAACATCGTTCTCAACAAACAAATTCCTGCCCGCATTATATCGTTTGGTATACGCCTCATTTCTTTTGGCTCTCAATGATTCCTTTTCATACTTGACATTGCCATATTTGATATAAAAATCCCTATTCTCGTAGAAATCTTTCAACCATGCTTCTTTTTTCATATTGGCTTCATGGTATTTGGTTCCAATAGAATGTCTCTGTTCTTTATCTAATTCCCAGAACTTTTCTTTCAAGTATTGGTTACTCCACATTCCATACCTGCTATAACATCCAAAAATATCAAAGAACAACGAAATACGCCTCTTCCCTTCAAAAGCTTCACGACTAATTTGACCAGCATGTTGCCAACCATAGCGAACGACCTGTCTAACCCTATGCAATTTGCTCATTTTGTTTAGATTGGAATAAATTCTTAACCATCAGTTCTTTATCAATTCTTGGAAACCATGAAGTCGCAGAAATCAATCTGTTGCAATTCATACAAATAGCAAATTCTTTTCCATTGTCTTCGACAATGACCTGAACGGGAGTGTAACCAAATTGGCAACCAATTTCATTAACAGTCATAGCATAATCTAAAATGGAATATTGTTCCCCGGGACCAAGATTATAAACCATATCCCTCTCTAGTGTTGGAAGATGTTCTATTTTCAATATACCATCAACCGCATCAGTAACATCCATAATCGAGGCATACTGATTGGGAGCGGTAACCTTAATATCTTTTCCAGCAATGACACTATTTACAAAGAAATCCAAAAAACGTGCATTAGCACTCAGACTAGCCATACGGATATTGGTAAAATGCTTAACACATCCCAATTTTAGCATATTCTCTACGGCCCATTTAGCCAATCCATAAGATGTATTCGGCTCAACAAATCCGCTTTCATCAACTTTCTCGCCAGGTTTTTGAGTTCTATAAACACCTTGTGAAGAAATATTAATAATAGAATCAATATTATTCCTATTTACCAAGTCTATGATTTGTTCTGTAAACTCAATAGAACGCGTTAATCCAGGAAGGTTTTCACCACGTGAAAAAGCCGTATGAATCAATGTGTCAACATGTCCAAAAACAATGGCAAATATATCCGAGCAAGGATAGACTTTCAAATTTTCGTTTTCAGGCAACGCATTGGCATTATCTTCTGGTCGCCCAAGGATTGCAATTACCTCGGTATCACCTCGATCTAAAAGACTCATAACAAGATGATGTCCCAAAAAGCCACTTGCCCCTGTTATCAATACTGTCTTCATATTTTATTATGGAAATAATCCCGAATATCAAAAGCCAAACACAAATCTTTTCCTTCATCATCCAATACTTTTACTTCACGATTTATTCTTTCCACATCATCGACCATCTGCCCTCTTGAATTACACACCAAGACAAATCTCAATACAATCTGACGAAGCGTGTCACCATAAGGCGTCATATCCCCAACATAATATCTACATTCCTTGTCAACAATGGAAGGCACATTGTTTTCTATATCCTCATAGCCATAAATAGCACCTATCGTCCCTCCTCTTGAAACAAACGAGGTCACGCAGCACAATTTCCCTTTCATGAAGGGATCCTCCTTTGACGAGTCATAGTTGTCAACTTTGCCAAGCAATGCGTAGTCGACAAAGAGGTTCATAAAACTTACACCATTTACTTTTTCAATGATGCGATACGGAGCCTCTCCTGCGCAACGCAAACCTGCTTCAAAAATCGAGAATTCGTTTCTTTTTCGATTATACAAACCTTGTACAAACAGAACCCCAGCCTTCATCCCCAACGACTTACACAAGCCAAGCATTTTCCCATTGACTAAATCAAGGTACTCTTTTATGAAAGTGGAGGGGTAAATGCGAGCCAAAGGAACCGTAGTTACATCTCCAGAATGTACAGCCAATGGAATGCGGTTGTCGACACTTGCCAGAAACACTTCCCCATTCACAATTGTATAATGTGCTGTAAACTCCTCGCCTTCAAAGAATTCTTCTATTATAACACGTTGTGTTGCAGAATTTCTAATCGCTATTGGAACAGCTTCACACAAACTTTGTATATCCCTGCAAATAGTAATGCCAACAGAAGCACTTGAATCAACGGGTTTAACGATAACCGGATAATGGATAGAGGATAAGATTTCGCTTGGGACATCCTTGCCCGTGAAATATGTTTTAGGACAAGGGACATCAAATTTCAAACACAGATCCCTAAAACTATCTTTGTTCTCTATCAACTCCCATTGCTCGCGAGTGCAATAGAACGGAAAGCCAAAACAATGGCACAGCTCCATCGCTTTCATCAGATTGAACTCACTAATACCTGCAAAAACACCATCAATTCTATTCTCGCGAATGTATTTCTTTAAGCTCTCAACGTCTGCTGTACTAATCAATACATTATCGTCTGCTAGCTGCTTTCCAAATGACTTTTCTACAGGAAGATTATCTGCCACTATTGTATATGCGCCATTCTCTTTTGCATATTTAAGAATATCCAATGTGCCGACGTTAGACCCTAACAATAAAAGCTTTTTTCCTTCAAACCGTTTCATTGTTCTATAGAGCAATCACTTTCAACCACGATGAAACATCCTCAACAGCTTTGAACATGGCGTTCGCTTTATCAAACCTCAACACCATAGTACCGATTGCATCATTGGCTCCTTCAAAAGCATTCACATGTTCACCTTTCACAACCCACACATCTTCCTCTACTATTTCTGCAGGCAAATCCCTGGAGATTTCAAGACCATCAAAAAAGCCTGCCTTGTTCGCATGTAGTATTACCTCTGCCCAGTGACCATTATATGGCTCCTGTCTTATTTCAGGAAGCGAATCGCCTACAATATAACGAGTCATCGCCGTAATCATGTCTACACCCGTGGCGTAGCGCAGCATCTCACACAAACGATTGCCACCACCACGAGGCGTCAATTCCATGATATAAGGTTTCCCGTTTGATCCAATTCGGGTTTCAATATTATAGATATTGGTTTTCATCCCCAAAAGAGAGATGAGCCGCTGGATTTCATCTGTCAAATATTGTTCCTGTTCTTCCGTATAAGTGGAAGGCCAGGTATAAGCTGCCGGCGTATAGGGGTTGGCCGCTTTCAGATCGAAGTGCTGAGCATTGAAACTAACAAACTTCAACTGGCCATCTACCGAAAAACTATCCGTATCCGATGAACAGCCTTGTTTCTCGATGAAATCTTCAACGATGATATGTCCAGAAAGTGACTTGTCAAAGGCATGTTCAAGGGCAGCTTTCAACTGGCTTTTACTATCCACCCTAGTCACTCCTTTAGAACCAGCCGAATCGGTAGGTTTTACAATAACAGGATAGTCGAACGCATCTTGGTCCGCCAAGGCATCATTAAAATTGGAATAGCCTTTAGCCTTGGGCACATTGAAACCATGCTCTGACAAAAACGCCCTAAAACGGTCTTTGTTTTGCAAAATACAAACAGATTCGTAAGGTCCAAAAGAGGGCAATCCCATCTTTTCTTGGACATAAGAAGCACTTACGACTCCTGGATCAACACCAAAACTCATGATACCATCAATCCGCTTCTCTTGGGCCACCCTCAACACAGCCTCTTTATCGATGATGCTCACGTTGACGTACTCGTCACTAAACTTATGAGCAATGTTGTCGGGCAAATAATCGGCAGTGATGACATAATAGCCCTGCTCATGCGCCGCCTTGATTACGGGCAAAAGATAGCGAATACCTCCGAGAAGCATGAGCTTTTTCTGCATTATCTCACTATTATTTCGAGTATTCTTGACAAATCCTCACGGCTCAATTCATGATGCATGGGCAAACAAATCACCTCATTGGCAATCCTAGTCGCCACAGGCAAATTCTCAGGCGCCGCACTCGGCAAGCCGCAATAGCTGCTGAAGGTGCTGATAAGCGGGTAGAAATACCTTCTACCTAAGATGCCTTGTTCCTTCATCTTGAAGTAGAGCTCATCACGCGTCATGCCATATTCTTCTGCATCGATGAAGATGGGGAAATAGCTGTAGTTATGCCGCACACCTGGCATGTCGTCAAAGAAGCGGATACCTTTAACGTTTCTCAAAGCCTCACGGTATTTGATGGCCACCTGATGACGTTTCTCTATGGCTTCGTCCACTTGTTTCAGATTCAGCAAACCGTATGCTGCACGCACCTCATCCATCTTGCTATTGATGCCCGGAGCGACGACTTCCGTTTCACCTGCAAAACCAAAGTTCTTCAGGTAATCAACACGCTTTTTTGTCTCGGCATCATGCATCACCAAGGCACCGCCTTCAAGGGTGTTATACACCTTGGTGGCATGAAAACTCAGTGTGGCCATATCGCCTTGTTCAAGCACGCTCTTGCCATTCACTTCCACGCCAAAGGCATGTGCGGCATCGTATATCACTTTCAAGCCATACTTGTCGGCAATGGCCTGAATGCGTTCCATGTTGCAAGGTTTCCCATAACAATGGACGGGCATGATAGCAGTAGTGCGGGGCGTGATGGCCGCCTCAATCCTATCAGGATCCATGCCACAGGTGGAGGCCTCAATATCTACGAAAACGGGCTTGCAGCCGTTCCACCAGATACTGTGTGTGGTGGCAACAAAGCTATAAGGGGTAGTGATTACCTCACCGGTGATACGCAAGGCTTGCAAAGCGGTCAACAAGGGCAAAGTTCCATTGGTAAAAAGGCTGATATAGGGTACCTTCAAGTACTCACACAAGGCATGTTCCAATTGTTTATGAAATCGGCCGTTGTTTGTAACCCACTTGCTGTCCCAAATCTCCTTCAGTAAAGTGTGAAACTCGTCAAGATCGGGAAGCAGAGGCGATGTAACCGTCAGAGTATTTTTATTGTTCATTTTAGTTTTTCCTCCAAAAAATCAAACTTTGGAGTCACATCGCCAGGCTCTTTCCCCATGTACCCGCCAATGGCAACTTGACGATTCGCCAATGTAAATGAAATAATATCATATTCATGCGCCAAACAGTCAATATTGTTTAATTGTTGAAATGCCATGAAGTCAACAGCGTAACTACCCCAATTTAGGAAATTGGCAGGTATCCTACACGTTTGCACATACTCACCAGCTTCATGATGTTTGTCATAGCAACGTCCCCCACCACCGAAAGAAAAAATCTTATTGCCTTGCTCGTTTTTCATGTGCATGGTAATCCAAAAACTCTCTACGGGTTTCTTCAGTCGATAACGAATCACCAACTCCAATTCTTGATCCATGCGCATAACATCATTATAGTTGCCGTCTTTTTTTCTGATGCCAATTTCAAGTAATTCAAAACCTTCTTTTTGTATCTCGGGAACAATCCAACTCTTATAGTTGGAAACGGCATTGTCACCGCGAAGATAATGTGTAACTATCGAGTCAACATCTCCGTCATCTACCAACATGCCATTTTGCAAGATTATGCCTCTTTTACACAAGGCTTTGATGCTCGTCATATTATGGCTAACAAACAAAACGGTTCTACCCTCGCCTTTGCTCACATCCTGCATCTTCCCGATAGCTTTCTTCTGGAAATCAGCATCGCCAACAGCCAGTACCTCATCCACCACAAGAATCTCTGGATCAAGATGTGCGGCCACAGCAAACCCCAATCGGACCTTCATTCCACTTGAATAGCGTTTCACAGGGGTATCGATATAACGCTCACAACCTGAGAAGTCAATAATTTCATCAATCTTACCCGTTATCTCAGGCTTGGTCATACCCAAAATGGCACCATTCATATAAATATTCTCTCGACCCGTCAACTCAGGATGGAATCCTGTACCAACTTCCAGTAACGAGCCGATTCTGCCCTTGGCCTTGATAGTGCCTGTAGTAGGTCCCGTCACTCTCGAAAGCAGTTTCAGCAAAGTGCTCTTGCCTGCGCCGTTCTTGCCGATGATGCCCACCACATCGCCCTGTTCCACCTTAAAGTCAATGTCCTTCAAAGCCCAAACATACTCACTATCGGCAGCCTTTGAACGGTCATTGACCGAGCCGATTTTCAAATATGGGTCTTCTTTATGTAAAACAGCCGTTTGCCACCATCGGTTTAAATCATGGCTCAAAGTTTTGGTCGAAACCAATCCCAAGCGGTATTGCTTGCTAATGTTGTTGAATTCTATTGCTGTTGTCATGGTCAATTCAGTTCTTTAATTCATTCAATTGTTAAGGCGTTCTCTACCAAAAAAATTATAGTATGCCACATCGGGATCAAATTCAAGATAATCATGGGTAGCCTTGTCGTCAGGTATTCGCATATAATCACCAAATTGATGACGTAGAATGGCATCATATCCGACAGGAGCACACAACATCATATCTTGGAAGCTTAGCATCGTTACGTCCGCCCAATCTTTTCGTTTCCACACGAAATTGTCATGATAGCCGAAGGCTTGATGCGCCACTTCTGAGGTCTCTTGGCCTGCATAACGACCTGCTTTCTTTTGATAAATCCCAAACAATTGGGACGCATCAGGGCTACCATAAATATATTTGAACACAATTCTTTGCAAACCATGCTTCACATTATTTACAAAGCCTCCTTTCATTGTTTTATGCAATGAAAAACGGGACATTTTGGCAATCTCATTCAATTGCCTAAAATACAACTTTCGCTTCAATTTGCCATTAGGTATTTCATCCAAGCAAAACACATCGATGAATACACCACAATTCAATCCCTGGTCGAAATCCTCTTGCGTCCCTGCAGTGCCATTCTCGTTCCTAATCTTAACGTATGTAGAAAAAAACCGGGATTGTTCAGTGACGGGTGTCTGAAAAAAAAATGGCTTCTCAAAAGACTTTGGCCCAATCTCCAGCAACTTATCAAAATCTTTCCTCGGCATGGCCAAATCGATATCATTGTCCCAAGGGATAAAGCCTTGATGCCGAACCGCCCCAAGAAGCGTCCCGCCCATCATACGATATGTCAACCCATACTGATTGCAAACGGCCACAAACGCTTTAACCAAGTCAAGTTCCATGGCCCACAAGCGTTTCATCTTGGCAGGAACCTCATATCCACAAATCACTTCACTTTCCAAATTCATAGCAACGCCATCATATTAATTTTATTTGTAATACCAGCAGCACATTTTGTCATATCTCTATCACACTTTCACCTTTACGGTATTTTTCGATGATTTCTGCAATCGCCACGCTCTCGCGCCGGCGTAATTTGTAACAACTATGCCGTTTATTCACTATCATCGACAAGAACTCCTGAACCTCGTATCGCAAACCTTCTCCATCATAGCTATAAAAGAATTTCTTGTTCTTGGTTTGGTCTTCATATCGCACCTCAAAATAATCAGTGAGCCACCATGGGGCAGGTACATACACATATCCTTTCGTACCCGAAATCACAAGATTGCCCTCTGTTTTCACACCAATGCCCAATGTAAAGGAAGAGGTGGCATGAGGGTAATTGACAACGCCTTTCGTGTAAATATCTACTCCGTTTTCCATCTTTGTATGAAAACTCACATCATGCCAATCAATGCCAAGAAGTTTGACAATGGCCAGCAATGTAAGCGGAGCATGTTCTGTCATTGCGCCACCAGCCTGTGCGCCATCAAGCTCTCGAATAGGAGGTTCAACCATCTTACTCAACGAAGCTTTCACATCAACCACATCGCCAATAATGCCACTCTTTACAAGAGTAATTACATGGCCAAAAGCAGGACAATAGGCAGTCTTACTGGCTTCCAGCAAGACCAGTTGACGTTCCTCTGCCAATCGATATAGTTCCAATGCATGCTCTTTACTTAGCATAAATGGAATTTCACAAAGCACATGCTTGTCAGCCAACAAGGAACGCTTTACATAGTCATAATGCGTCAGATGGGGCGAAGCCACATACACGACATCCACTTGGCGGATAAAGGAATCAAAATCGGTATAGGCTTGCAGGCCATACTGTTTGGCAAAGTTCTCTGCCTCTTTGACATCTGGATTCAATACTGCAGTAACTTTTACTCCATCCACAAACTTGGTTTCGGGCACAAAACGATGAGCAATGCGGCCACTGCCTATAACACCCAGGCAATACACCTCCTGACTCTCCTCACGCAACATCGTGCTACTGATACCCTCTGTTCGCGGAAGGTAAACAACCTTGCAATACTCATTCAGATAGTCAAACTTACCTTCCCAATCACTACCGATGGCAAAGATATCCACATCATATTTTTGGATGTCATCTATCTTTTGGCCAAGATAATCTTCGATGATCACCTCGTCGGCATAGCCCGTTGCCTTGACTGCCTCCACGCGTTCCAACACATTGTTTCGTACATTCAGCTTGCCTCTGCCACGATCAAAACTATCGCTAGTAACGCCTACGATGAGATAGTCACCCAACTCTTTAGCTCGGCGAAGCAAATTGATATGACCTTGATGAAGCAGGTCATACGTACCGTATGTTATCACTCTAGTCATTCAAAAAAAGGAAAAGGATAGCTCCTTTTATTTTTGTTTTAAATACTCCGTATAAGGTTTATCCACATCAAACAAGATATTACCATGCAAGTTTGGCACCTGTCTGGGAGTACGCCAATCCTCTCCAAATCCCGACTTCAAACATTCTTCATAACCCACTGGGACAGGAACCTTAAGCATCTCGAAAGGAACCCATTCGACCTCTTCAACCCATTCCCTTTTCCACACCCAACGGCCAAGAGGCGGGAGGACGGATTCTCCGACATAATTTGTATCGGTCGTATTGTACATTTGCAACAACTCATCGCATTTATCCAAATAATTCAAATAATTCCTTCTCTTCCTTTGCACATATTTGTACAACAAATGTTTGCCATAACGTTTTAACCGGGTAGCCGTATCTACGCTCTTGTCTTGATGGAAAAAATACACATAATTCCGCATCTGCCATGACATGGAATGATAATAGCCCACTTCGTCATAATATTGTTTCCTTTGTTCCATATCGTCTGGCAAATTATCCATCGGGAAAATATCAATGAATATTCCTTGATTATAGGGATAATTAAACACTTTTTCCCAAGTTTGTATTGCAGTAGTTTGACTATTTCTTAAACGGGCGAAGTTTCTGCAGAAGAATCTGTCTGTTCCCTCCGTTTGATAGAAATAGGGAAATGCAAATTTCTGAGGACCTATTAAACATAGTTTCTCGTAATCAGCCCGAGGCATCACCACGTCAATATCATCATCCCATGGAATGAATCCTTGATGACGAATCGCACCGAGCATAGTCCCAGCATGAACGAACCATCTCAAATGATGTTTTTTGCAAATCACAGAAAACTCATTGAGTAAATCCAATTCTATTGCCCATATCTTTTTCATATTCGAAGAAACGATACACCCTCCCCTATCTTCTTCTTCGAAAAAAGACTTGTTAATATCGAACATTAGTGAAACCATTTCCTTATTATTTTCCGAGTTTTCTTTTGGATAAAGAAAGAAAGTTTCAGTTCCTTTTTCACATCATTGTGTAATTTGTTCAGCAACACCGTATCTTCCACATTATACTGCTTTGCCTTTCCTATAATTTTATTATATCTAACCCAAATGCCTTCTTTAGCCACATAAACCACATCACTACGCCCCGGATAGTACCTTTCAATCTCTTGTTTCATCTTTATCAAAGCGTATAAGCTATCAATATAAGAACGATCAAAACCATACCGCCAACCACTCATGGCTGAATTTTGACGCCAAAAATACCAATATACAGGTGTAGTATCAAATCGAGTTACTCCATTGGATTTACACAAATACTCAGTTATAAATAATGTATCCTCTTTATTGGACAAAGTCTCATCAAACCTAATACGATGATAGTCTATTATCTTTTTCCTGAATAACCGCAACCATGTATAACTTAATGCACTATAAAACATAGTATGACCATGATAAAGCGACGACAAAGATTTCTTTTTATCAAGAGTCACAACTGTTCTATCCTGTACTGATTCCAACAAATCACCTTCTTCATTGAACTTTTCATACCCACCCATCACCACATCGACATCATTATCAATGCAATTCACTAAGGTTTGCAAGCCATTGGGCAATAGCTCATCATCGCTATCGGCAAAATACAGCCACTCTCCTTTTGAATTGTCTATCCCTAAATTCCTAGCCGAGCTCACTCCACCATTCTCCTTGTGGAACACACGAATACGATCATCCTTTGAGGCGTAAGCATTGCAGATGACGCCACTACCATCTTTGCTCCCGTCATCGATGAGTATTAGTTCAAAGTCGGTGAAACTTTGGCTTAAAATGCTGTCAAGACACCGGGGAAGGTATTTCTCGGTGTTGTAGACCGGAACAATCACCGATATCAAAGGCTCTTTCTTATTACTATGTTCAACTGAAATTGTCAAAACTTCTCAAATTGAGATTGTTCAGGAAGTATCGAATCAAAAGCTTTTATCAACTCCGAATAACAGTAATCAGGATTGTCATTTTTTTCAGTATCATTAACACATATTTGTGGAAAAGACTGATTTTTAATCATCTCGCAGACCTCATTAACAATGCTAGAACTAATACTGAAATTCTTGCCCAATCTGTCTTCACGTGCCGGAAAAAACCTACCTTCAGCCTGAGCCCATGCGCAAAACAACCATTGATTAACCTGATCATCGGAACGGAATTTATGCCTTGAAGTTTGTTCCATGACATCGGGACAGCGTTCCCAAAGCTCTTGTAAGGTGGATTTCAAAATCGGGTGGGCTATGTGGCCATAAAGACTAACAGGAAGAGTTTTGTTCGCCAAATAGCATAGTAAATTTTTTCTTGCCCTTTTATACCCCAATTCCTTGATGCTAAACCATTTTTTTCGATTTTCCCAAATTGACCTACCAATAACAAAGTTCTTATTAACAATGCAATAATCATTGAACAAAACCCTACTCCAACTATTGCATCCAACCATGTTTGTATATCTTAAATTGGTATCCAAAACGGGATATCCCGATCTAAAGAAAAACACTTCTTTAACTGGCTGCAACAAAAATATATCATCATTAAACAGAACAAAATTTTCTGACAAATCATTAATTCTATGATAGTTCAATTCAATAACATTGGAATTGAATGTTGGCAAATACTTTGAAGGTATATAATCTTTATGGTTAACCATATTCAGCTTCGGATGATTCTCATTCAACCAGCTAGGCTTTTGACCACAGGTCACAAAATGAATTCGGTTCACCCAGGGCGCAAAATTTTCCACACTGCGAAACCAATAACGCAACATCTCGTTATCCGAACGATAACGGCAATCTGTATTTGCGTCTTCCGATGCACTATTTATTCCTTTGGAGAGGGCTTCCCATTTTTGTTTTTCAACACGCCAAGCTAAATCGTCCCCGTCAACCCAAGGGATTACAAAATCTATTTTTTCCATGACAATCCCATCAACAAAACTGGTATTGATAGTAATCACAATTGCATTTAAAAAGCCACGCTTCTAACAATGGCAAGTTATAATTACCCGTTTACGTTTATTCCTAAATTTTTCTTCAAAAAATCAATTGAATGTGCTCTCTTTTCATTAAGTACAGATTTGTCAATATACAACGGCTGCGCAACAATCGATTTGACTCTTTCTTCATCAACTTCACTTATCAACCTATCTCTCAATCCAAATTGATCTAATAAAGAATAAAACCTGGCTTCTCCTCTATCTTTATTCACAATCGCCACAAATGGCTTTCTGAACAAAATTGAAAACGCACAGGCATGAAAACTATCAGTGACAATAAAACTTGCATTCTTAAAGCCTTCTATCCATTCTTCCACTGGCGGCTGAACCCTTTCTTCAATAGGGGCTGAAGCAGACTTGGATTTTGCCATGACTTCAAACGAATTACAACCCAACTGATTTTGAACCAACTCTTTTACTTTTTCTGAACGCTCATTTTTGTCAAGCACATAACACATTATTCCGTTCTGATTCACATTGTTTTGGTTAGGACATAATGCTAAGTAATCAGTATCGTCGAGCAACATAGTCGGATCCAATACTGTGCACGCCTCTTTGTAACCTAAATAGGTTTTACAAAAAACCTCTCCCGAATCTTCTCTGCATGAAACTGCATCAAACTTTGCCAATAAATCTTTGCATCTTCGGGTTTGGCCCTCATCATAATCCCATTCGCTAAACCCAAAAGAAGCCGCATAAGACAATCTTTTAATAGGCCAGCCTTTTGCAAAATCAAGATATGCATTTTCAATTTTCATCCTCCAAAGGTAGAGAGTTCTTTGTTTCCATATCTGATCACTTCCGACGATTATAGCATAATAGTCATTAGGCTTCAATTCGTCAAAATCATATATATACCTGTGTCTCACATACTTTTCCACAAATGGTAACGTGTATTTCCCAACTTCGTATCTGAGTTTCGCCTTATTGTATTGATTCTCTTCTGTTTTTATCTGACAGTTCCTGTGAAGGATTTTCTTCTCAAAAAAACGATATGGATAAAGATATAGTTTTTCCAACTTGGTCAGTTGCTTTGGATACAAACGTTTTTCTATCACTTCAGGTTCAAATCCCATCCTTTTCAAAACGTTTTGCAAAGCATAAGCTTGTAAAATACCTCCATAATTGGAAATTGTGGGATGAGTGATTATTCCTATTTTTTTGTTATCAATCATTTACTCATAATTATTTAAAAAACAATTTTCTCATCTTTCTTAAAACCCGTGTGACATACGCGTCTTTATCTATTACATATTCTGCACCTTTGAAAGAAGTCCGTCGAAACGCACGAAAGAATCTTTTCCTTTTTATGTCTTTCGGGTTCTCCCTATCCATACAAGAGTTTTGTCTCACAGCATTTTCACGTGTTTGGGGCAACAACAAAACAGTATTGGCCAAAGCAGCCAAACATTTCTTACCTTTCTCTGTATGCACAAAAACGATAGAAGTCCCTTTATTATCAAACATTTCAGGGCATAATTTATCCACGCCCCAATAATCTGCTAACGTAATATCCGAATTCCTGTGATAGACACGAAACTGACAATTATAGCAACTGTTTCTCAAATATGCATTTCTCAAAAAGCCTCTATAAAATGAATTTGCCATTTGTTTCTCGCTGATGATTGCGTCAGTAGTACTAATTGTAACATTTTGTAAACCTTTCCAACCTTCCGTCTTGTCCCTAAAAGAAACGGAAACAACCTCGCCATCAACATAATCCTTCAAATAGCTTCGCCAAACCTTAGGACTTGGCACACCATGACAGACTAAATCAACTTGAATCAACCGTTCATATTCCTTTCCAAGGAAAGCTCGCAAACCTCCCAACTGGCAAGGCGTACCCGAGAACAACACCCATCGTCCTTCTTCCAAAAACTGTTTCGCATGACTATATGAATCACCTATCCTGCTTTGTACATATTTGCTACCCATAAAGGGTCCAATCCCTTCAAGCGTCTCTGTATAGTCATGCATCACTTCCCAATGGTCATCAAATCGAGCACCAAACACAACCCCACCCTGTTCAACGACATAACTAGACAAAGCATGAAAAACGCCACCCGAGGAACTCTTTGAACGAACAGAATCGTCTTTATTGATGGCCGCAAAGGCTTTCGTCTCTCCTGCCCTTTCAGGCTCTTTGTTAAGAATTGGACAGGCCTTTTCGCATTTATGGCAACCTATACACGTATTACTGTCTATCTTTGGTTGAAGGAAGCCTTCCTTATCCTCCACCATTGTAATACTATGGGCAGGGCACACTGAAGCGCAGGCTGAACAACCTGTACATTTTGTTTTTTCTATCAGACTAACCTGACTCATTCAATCTCAGTTTATTTCAGAAGTTACTGAACACGTTTCGATATCATCTCCAAAACAGTTTTGACATCATATTATCTTTTCCAATTAACACCTCTTTTACAAACTCTAGCAGGATTACCTGCTATCACAACATTATTTTCGTCAAAAGATTTTGTTACCACACTACCTGATCCTATTATGGAATTATCACCGATGCTAACTCCTTTTCCAATCATCACCTTGCGACCTATCCACACGTGACTACCGATACGCACATCCCTATCTAGGTTAACACGCTCAAAGTTTTCATCAAGCACCTGATGCCAATCCGTTGTTGATATGTCTATAGTATTTGAAAACAAGCAATAACTCCCTATCGTAATTTTTGTCATCCCTTTCGCATTTAAATACACCTTTGAGTCACTATGGGCATTTATAACAACCCCATCTTGCAGTATCAACTTTGCACCTTCACCAAAAAACCTAAATACTACACAACGAATATCACAGTCCTCACCGACGGAAATGCAACCATTAGTGTTTGATTTCACCGCACAACCTTTCATCACACTGCCTTTACCAATAGTAACACTGACATGTTTAAGTTTACATTTAATGCGAAACATGGTGTTAAAAAGCCAATTCTCCAATTTTTTTCCATATTTGCGACAAATGCGTCTTGGATGTAAAAACATGCTGCGACTTAATAATACTCAACCAATTATGCGGATAGTTTATTAAAAAACCTACCAATAATCATATAGGACTTGATACCAAACAGTTTTGTCCACCAATACAATCTTCTATTTTGTTTGGACAATGGGGCATTCAAGCGTTTACATTCCCTGACATGCTGACGGAAACTATCCGTTTCCTGATTCTCCACATCGTTTTTCAGCAACTTAGAATAAAACACAGGCAATACGTACTTTTTATATTCGTCACGTTTTAAATCCCCCAACGTTGACATATTATCCATTGTGTTTATGTATGTCCTAATGTATGCTTCAACCTTTCTTCTCCTTTCTTCAAAACCATTTGACCTGCTTTGGGAGCCTTCTCGTAACAAATAACAATATAAAACCGCGTCAATTGAAACACATTTGCTATTTACCAAATAAGGAAACAAAAGCTGAAAGTTTTGCCCCGCGTTTTTCTCAACATAGATACTGCGATTTGGAATGAATTTGTCTAATAGTTTTGTCTTCACCACATACCCTCCTGGATACCAGACAAAACCATTCCTCTGATGAATAGCATCGTCTGAAATACACTCTGCAATTCCATAATTAGGGAAGATATTGGTCCTTACCGTTTGGAATGTATGGTCGGAAACGAACTCGTATCTGCACCTTGCCACACCTACCTCATCATCAAAACCCATCAACGTTTCAACAAGTTTCTCTATCGAATCAGGTTCTTTATACCAATCGTCAGAATCTGGCCATAACAAAAACTCCCCGTCGACCAATTTCAAAGCATTGTTGATTGCACAAGATTGCCCCGCATTCTCCTGATAAATGTATTTCAATTCATACCCTTTTCTAACAAACAAGGGTATATAATCTATTATTACTTCACGAGTGTTGTCGGTTGAGCCATCGTCAATAACATACATCTTAATCATTGGATAGGTCTGGATTAACACAGAATCCAATAATCGAGAAATATGACCAGCACAGTTATATGCTGGTGTAACCAGATTAACTAAACCTTCAACCAATTCTGCCAAGTTATTTATTTCAAATTATCGTTTTTACACCGTATCCATAAAGCTCTTCTGCACCTTGTTGAAAATCAGGATGCCAAGGACCAACAAGACGAGCATGAAGATAAAGCTATAGGCCAACCAACCCCAACCCACGAACTCACCTGCACTCAAAGCACCATACTTGAAAGTCTCAATCACTGGGGTCACTGGGTTGAGGCACATAATGTCGGCCACATCAAAGCCCCATTTCTGCTTACCTGCCACACGACTCAAAGGATAAACGATAGGCGTGGCATACATCCAAAGCTGCACCACGAAGGAGAACAGAATCTGCAAGTCACGGTACTTGGTCGTCATCGAAGAGATGATGATACCGAAGCCCAAGGCCAGACCCGCCATCATCACCACCAGCAAGGGGAAGAGCAGCAAATACCAATTGGGGGTAGGTGCCACGCCCATGATGGCATAGTACACATACACGATGACGAACAAGCCCAACTGAATACCAAAACGAACCAAGTTAGAAGTCACCGTAGATAAAGGCATGATCAACCTTGGAAAATAGACCTTACCAAAGATGCCCGCATTGGACACGAATGTATTTGATGTACTCGTGAGACATGACGAGAAATACTGCCACATGCACACGCCACCCAAGTAGAACAAAGGTTGAGGGATGCCATCCGTGGGGATGCCAGCGATACCACCAAACACCACCATGTACATGATAACCGTTAGGGCAGGCTGGATGAGCCACCACAAGGGGCCCAGGATGGTTTGCTTGTACTGCACCTTGATGGAGCGTTTTACAAACAAGGACCATAGATCCCTATATCTCCATATCTCTTTCAGATCGACCTCAAAAAGCCCCGTGCGAGGCTTGATGACCGTGGTCCATTTTTCATTATCAGTTGTTTGACCCATATCAGAAAACATATATAGCTTCGCCACTTGACTCACGTCAAGAAAGCATAACAATTTGTAAATAAACCACTTACCCCAAAATACATGAAGCCGTAGTTTTCTTGTAATTCTGGTTAAGATACACCGAAATTACAATTTGCAAAAGTAAGGATTTTTTTTCAAATAATCCAAGAAAAATTTGCAACAATTTTCCATACCTTTATTTGGAGCGCTTCCCCTTGAAAACGATATTGCCGACGATTTTCCAAAAATACTTCCAGTCGGTACGGAAAGGATGCTTCAGATAGGCCTCGAGATAGCGACGCTCGCTGTCCTGAATCTCGTCCAAGGTCTCAGGCATATCCACATAAAACGGAGGCAAAAGGCCTGGCTTAGTCTTGATCCTCAATTCTTGCAATTCTTTGGAATAGAGGTTGAAATATTGCTGGCTCAATGGCCTGACACCCACAATCTTCATTTGCCCCTTCAACACATTAATGAACATAGGCAACTCGTCGAGCCAGGTCTTGCGCAAGAACCTGCCCCACTCAGTGACGCGGTAGTCGTCGCTGAACTTGCCGCCAACGTCCAAGTTGTTGTTCTCGTAGATGTAGGTCTGCAGGTATTCGGAATAGGCATACATCGTGCGGAACTTGAGCACGTTGAATTTCTTTCCGTCTTTGCCCACACGGCGCAACTTCACCAAAGGACCATAGGTGTGCGGTTCGTCATGAGGAGCACGCTTCTTCTGCCCGATGACACAATAGCGGTCGTGGATGTACTGCTCGCTGACGACTTCGAAACCGCAATAATACAACCGGCCCAAGATCTCGGGACGCGGGAAGACCTTCCTCACCTTCTTTGTACATAGATAGTAGAAACGACGTGTCAAGGCGAGTTTCGGACACACCCTATGCCACAGGAAATCAAAGAAATAAATGATGCGGGCAAGAAACTTGGGGTGCTTGCTGAAAATCTGCGCACGATGTTTTTGGGCCGTGTCGAAGCTACAGACGATGTACCCATCCTGCTTCAACTTGGCATTGGCCTTGCGAAGGTAACGGTTCACGTAACGGATGGCATTGAGGTGGTCTTTAGCCAACAGCACCTCGGCCTCGCCGTCGGGCACTTGCCACGACTTCTCCGCATAGTCGTTGAGCCATGCCGAACGCTCGGGACCACGAGGCGTCTCAGCCACCGCAATCAGCTCGCGCAACTGTTCAGGAGCATCGTCGAATTCAAACCTGGGGGCATGCTGGGTCTCGGCGACGGTGAGGTATTCCATGACCTCGTCGTAGTTGTCGCGTGACGCCAGATCGTTGAAAACATTTTTAATGCCCATAGGTTTGTCGTATAATCATTTTGCCAAAAACTCACGAACTGCCTTGCATATCCTATCTTGATCTTCTTCAGCGAGATAAGGATGAATGGGTAAGGAGATGACTGTGTCTGCCAACTGGTCGGCAACCGGACAACGGTTGTCGTCAAGGCTCAGATAGTTGAACGCCGTCTGACGATGCATCGGGATGGGATAGTAGATGGCTGTCGGGATGTCGAGCGCCTTCAAAGCGGCTTGCAGACCTGCCCTAACATCTTTATTCTCCACCTGCAAGGTGTATTGCGCCCAACTCGAATAGAAGCCATCGGGGACAATGGGGGTCTTCACCACGTCTTTCAGCTTCTCGGTATAGCGAGCCGCCACCTTGTTGACATCGACCAGCTCATAGTCCTTGAAAGCCTTCAACTTCACGATCAGGATGGCGGCCTGAATACTATCCAGACGCGAGTTCATGCCGATGCGCACATTGTCGTAACGGTCGCTGCCCTTGCCATGGATATGATAGGACTCCAGCAACTCGGCCCACTCGTCATTGTCGGTGAACACCGCACCGCCGTCACCATAGCAGCCCACAGGCTTGGCAGGGAAGAACGATGTGGTGGAGATATCGCCAAAGGTGCAGGCTTTTTGCACGCCGATGCGACCGCCGAAGCCCTGGGCACCGTCTTCAAGCACATAAAGACCGTATCGGTCAGCTATCTTACGGATGGCTTTGAAATCGGCTGGTAGGCCAAAGAGGTCGACGGCGATGATGACGCGAGGCGTGAGTTTGCCAGCCTGTCTGGTCTGCTCAATCTTACGCTCGAGGTCGGCCACATCCATGTTGAAGGTGTCCTTGTCGACGTCGACGAAGACGGGCGTGGCGCCTTGCATGGCGATGACCTCAGCCGATGCGAAGAAGGTAAAACTGGGGACGAAGACGGCGTCGCCGGGCTTCACATCCCAGGCCTTCAAAGCGAGCAACAAGGCATCTGTACCGCTGTTGCAGGCAATGCAGTGCTTCACACCAACATATTCGGCAAAAGCTATTTCCATCTCCTTGATTTTCGGGCCCATCACATAGGCCGACGAGGCGACCACATCGAGGATGGCCTTGTCCATTTCGTCCTTCAGGAGGTTATATTGGGTTTTCAGGTCTCTGAATTGCATCTTTATCAGTTGTTCAGTTGTTCAGTTGTTCAGTTGTTCAGTTGTTCAGTTGTTCAGTTATTCAGTTGTTCAGTTATTCAGTTGTTCAGTTCATTCCTCATTCCTCATTCCTCATTCCTCATTCCTCATTCCTCATTCCTCATTCCTCATTCCTCATTCCGCATTCCGCATTCAACATTCCGCATTCAACATTCCTCATTCTTTCCAAATTTCCGTTAGTCTCCACATATTTCCGCCCGCATTCGCATTGCAGGGAGGCATCGAGGCGTTTGCCGCATTCGCACACCCAGCCGATCTGACGCGCAGGCACGCCAGCCATCAGTGCGTATGGTTTCACGTCTTTGGTGACCACGGCACCAGCAGCGATGAGGGCGCTCTTGCCCACCGTATGGCCGCAGACCACGGTACAGTTGGCCCCCAAAGAGGCACCTTCGCAGATACGCGTCTTGGCATAAACACCATGCACAGGGAAATGCGCACGAGGCGTGGTCACATTGGTGAATACACAACTCGGTCCACAAAACACATTGTCCTCAATCTCTACGCCTTCGTAGATGGAGACGTTGTTTTGCACGCGGACATTGTTGCCAATCCTCACATTGTTGCCGACATTGACATTCTGCCCGAAAGAGCAGTTCTCGCCAATCACGGCACCTTTTTGGATGTGGCAGAAATGCCAAATCTTCGTCCCCTTGCCGATGCTCACGTTGTCATCGACGTAGCTGCTTTCGTGTATATAATAGTCGTTCATTTGTCTTTTTCTATTTTTGGTTCTTCGCTCTTCATTCGCCCTTCTCTCGTTCTTCATTCGCCCTACTCTCGCTCAAAGGGTATGGTTAAGCGAAGAAAGAGCGAAGTTACTACGTGGTTGCATGCCTGCAATGGCCGAAGCATCGGAGGGCCAATCCTTATTTCAATCACTCCCATCCAGATGCCAAAACCTCCGCAATATGGATCACCTTAATCGGCAGGTCTTCCTTCTCGATGTAAGCCTTTTGGTGCATCAAGCAGGTCATATCAGTAGAGACGATATAATCCGCACCTGTGTTCAAGGCATTTCTCACCTTGTGGCTTGCCATGCCCTCCGACAAGGTCTCGTGGTTCATCCTCAGCGAGAAGTCGGCGCCACAACACATATCGGTCTGCTTCATCTCCACCAGCTCCAACCCCTTCACCTTGGAGAGGAGTTGCCGTGCTTCCTTGCCCAAGCCCAAGCCTCGCAGGGCGCTACAACTGTCATGGAAGGTCACCTTATAAGGGAACTCCGCACCGAAGTTGTCGAAATGCACCTTGTTGACCAAGAAATCGGTCAGCTCATATACGTTGGTCACCATCCGCTTGAAGTTCAAGTGGTTGGCAGTATTAAAGAACAGTTCGGGATAATGCTTTTTGATGTAATGCACGCATGCTGCTGAAGGAGATACCACTGGACCGTCATACGAGAAATCGTTGAGGAACTTGTCGCCCAACTCCTTGGCTTCTTCCAAGAAACCGGCATGGTAGGCGAAACGGCCGCAACAGGTCTGCTCCGGATTGTATTCCACCTCCACTCCCGTACGTTGCAACACCTTTAAGGTATTGGCAGCGACCCGGGGAAAGAATTGGTCGATCAGGCAGGGTACAAACAACTCTACTTTCATAACATAGTGCGCAAAATTCCGTGCAAAAATACGGATTTTCCTAATAGGACACCTATTTAAAAATAAAAACGTGTGTTTTTTATCAAAGTGCACGCAAAAAAGAGCAGTCTGCCCAGAAACAGGGATAGGATTTTTCCACCGTTTCGGGATGGTCGAACGAGACCGGTTCATAAAGAAGCGCCAAGGGGGCCAATGCCATGACAATGCGGTGGTCGTTGTGGGAGCAAAAATACAGAGGACGACCACCCAATTTCGACAATTCCGCTTGCATTGCCCCCACCCTATCCGACTCTTTCAAAGCCAAGTTGTCCAAGCCTGTAAAAGTAGCGTCAACACTCAATCCGGCACATGTGGCTGCCAGGGTCGGATACAAGTCGGGATGTGCGGCAAAATCGAAGCAAACAGGATGATTCTCAAATGTGATTTTTCGCAGGACGAGAGCTTCTTTTTCGACAAAAGTGCCAACTCCCAATTGCTTCATCCAATCCACAATGACCACATCACCTTGAAGCGACGAAAGAGACAATCCCCGCAGTCTTATCTCACACTCCTCACTCAACGCTGCCATTTCGTACCAATACGAGGCAGCACTCCAATCTCCACTTACAACAAAACCATTTGATTGATAAGGTTTTGCCTTGACAATAATCGTTCTTCCATTTCTCTCAACCTCTGCCCCGAAATGCCGCATCATGGCCAAGGTCATTTCGAGGTAAGGCAAAGAAGTGAGTTCGCCAACGAGTTCCATTTCAAGACCTTCTGGCCACATCGGAGCAGCCAAAAGCAATGACGATGCAAATTGACTGCTTTGGTGCATATCAATTTGGACTTTCCCTCCAAAAATAGTCCTGCCTTTAATTCGCAAAGGCAAACGGCCTTCGTTTTCAACAAACTGGACATCAGCTCCTAATTCTCGCAAAGACTTCACAAGCGGCAGAATTGGGCGTTGCTTCATGCGTTCCGTGCCCATCAGGATCCACTCGCCTTCGTGACAAGCCATATAGGTGGTCATAAAACGGGCGGCTGTACCACAGTCGGCAATGTCGATTACCGATGCTCCCGATTGTGTTTTACGAAGGGCTTCTGCCAAAACCGATGTATCTTTTGAATCAGAAAGATTCTGGAAATCAGGAGCAAACCCGCCGTATGCTGCAATCATCAATGCACGGTTGCTTTCGCTTTTGCTGGCGGGTAGGACGACCTCTCCAAAGCGCACTACCCTTCCGCTCCTTGTCCTCATGGCGCACCCCCTTGCCGTCATGGCGGACCTATTATTAGCCGTCATTGCGGGCCCAGACCCGCAATCTCCCGAACTAGAAGGACACGACTCCGGGTTCGGGTGACGGCATATTGCATTCCGGTCAACACTTCCCATACTCATTTATGATGTATTCAAGTGACCTTTTGATGATGTCATATTCTACCGTAACATCTCGCACGGGTTTGCCGATGGCCTCAAGCAGCACAAATTGAGGCTTTTCAGCTTCGTTTTTCTTGTCGTAAGCAAGATAACCTAAAATCGGCTCAATGTCACTTTCTGCGAGCGACGTTTCCGCTTCCGAAAGCAGTATAGGCAGCTTTTTCTCATAGCCTTTCAAGACTTGTTCATCAAGGCCGCATTGTTTTACGGATAGCCATAATGCACCAGCCATACCTAATGCCACCGCCTCACCATGAAGCAATGGATAATCCGTTGTTAGACAATGGCTTTCGATGGCATGACCAAGGGTGTGACCGAAATTCAAGATTTTGCGCAAGCCAGCTTCATAAGGGTCTTGGGCAACGATTTTGCGTTTGATTTCACCTGCACGCAAAACGTAATCCTGATAATTATCAAGATTAGCCTCCAACAGTTTGGCATCGGCAATGAAACCGTATTTCAGCATTTCGGACAAACCAGAGAGAAGTTCCCTGGTTGGCAGAGTTTCCAAAAAAACCGGGTCAATAATCACTTCTTCAGCCTCTGCGAAAGTGCCAATTTGGTTTTTCGCCCCACCGAAATCGATACCTGTCTTCCCTCCTATCGCCGCATCAATCATGCCAAGCAAGGTTGTCGGAATGTTGATGAACCTGATGCCGCGCTTGTAGGTGGAAGCCGCGAAGCCGCCCAAGTCGGTAATCACACCGCCTCCGAGGTTGACTAACAAGGCGTTGCGGTCGGCGTGATGGCGCATCAAGGTCTTCCAGATACGTTGTACGGTTTGCAGGGTTTTGTGCTTTTCGCCAGATTTTATCACGATTTCGACCGCGTTTTCGCAGCCAAGCCAATACTCGGTTTCGGGCAGCCAAAACGGAGCGATGTTTTCATCGGTCAGGATGAAAACTTGGAAAGCTTCAGACAGTATTGTTCTTAGTCTATCGTTCATTTCAAGTCACATTATAGGGTTTACCGTCATGGCGGACAAGGATCCGCCATCTCCTACGCAAAAGGGAATCCTTCGTGCATAGGAGATTGACTACGTCGAATCTTCGATTTCCGGATCAAGTCCGGAATGACGGTTGAGGGTCGGTTTTGTCGTTTCTGCAACATCCTGTTAACACTATAATCCAACCACTTGACAAAGAATCACCCGTTCATCATCCGTTTCGCCATGCTGAATCTCCACGCGAATGTATTTTTCCGGAAGCAACGGTTCGATCATCTCTGGCCACTCGATAAGGCAGAGGTTGCCGCTGTCGAAATAGTTCTCGAAGCCAATGTCGTAGGCTTCTTCCAGTTTCTTAATGCGGTAGAAATCAAAATGATATACCGATTCACCTTCCTCCGTCACATACTCGTTGACGATGGCGAAGGTGGGGCTGTTCACTTCGTCGGTGACACCCATTTTGTGGCACAGATTCTTGATCAAGGTCGTCTTGCCCGCGCCCATCGAGCCGTAGAACGCGATGATGTCGGCCTCGTCGCGCAAGGAAATCAGGTAATCCGACACCTCGGAAAGCGCTTCCACGCTGCTTATTTTGAATTGTTTATCCTTCATTGCAAACGTTTTTCGCCGCAAAGATAATACTTTTTTAGAGATTCCCTGCGGGAATGGAAGACGGTTTGTTTTGTAAAACGCGGCGGCTTGTGGTGCCTACGCATAGTAAGCCCTACCTGCCGCCGCCAAATATACACAGCTAACACTCCATTAATTTCGTTGAATCTTCGATTTCCCGAAGGGAATCTCCTTACTTCGCCGTAAGATGCGTCACCGGAATCAGCATTTCGCTCATAGAGATGCCACCGTGCTGGAACGTGTTGCGGTAGTAACTCACATAATAATTATAGTTGTTCGGATAGGCGAAAAAGTCACTCTCTCCAGCGAAAACGTACGTGGTACTCAAGTTGACCTTCGGCAGGAAAATCTTCTCGGGGTCTTTCACCTCAAAGACTTCTTTCGGGTTGTATTTCAGGTTCTTGCCGTACTTGTAGCGCAGGTTGGTGTTGACCTCGCGGTCGCCCAAGATCTTCACAGGCTTTTCGACATAAGTAGAACCATGGTCAGTGGTGATGATCATGTCGCAGCCCTTTTCGGCGATGAAGCGCATCATGTCGAAGAGGCTGGAGTGCTCGAACCATGAGTACATCAGCGAGCGGTAAGCTTCCTCGTCGTCGGCCAATTCGCGGATGATTTCCATTTCGGTGCGGGCGTGCGAGAGCATGTCGACGAAGTTGTAAACGATGACATTCAGTTTGTTAGGCATCAGGTTGGACATCTGTTCATAGAGTTTCTTGCCCGCTTGCAGGTTCAACACCTTATTATATGAGTACTTGATGTTCTTGCCGAAACGTTTCAGTTGCTCGCCCAAAAGTTCACCTTCATATTGGTTTTTCGTGCCTTCGTCCTCCTCGTCGACCCACCATTTCGGATAACGACGGCGGATTTCAAGGGGCATCAGTCCGGCAAAGAGGGAATTTCGGGCGTATTGTGTGGTGGTGGGCAGAATACTGTAGTAGATGTCATCGGCCTCCACACGGAAATAGTTCTCGATCAACGGTTGGATGGCCTTCCATTGGTCGTAGCGCAAGTTGTCGATGACGATGAGGAACAGCGGTTTGTCGTTGTCGTCGAGGCGTGGAAGCACCTTGTCGCGCACAACAGTATGCGACATGACAGGTTTCTCCGACTTGCCTTGGATCCAGTACACATAATTACGTTCGATGTAGCGCGTGAACTGCGTGTTGGCTTCCTGCTTTTGGTCGGCGAGGATGCCCTTGATGCCTTCGTCTGTCGACTTTTGCAATTCCAACTCCCAACGCACCAGCTTTTTATACAAGGCAATCCATTCGTCAAAGTTGAGGTTGTCATTCAAGTCCATGCTGATCTGGCGAAACTCTTGCTGGTACTTCATCGACGACTTCTCATCGCGAAGGGTGCGGTTTTCGAGGTTGCGTTTCAGCGAAAGCAGGATTTGGTTTGGGTTGACAGGTTTAATCAGATAATCTGCTATGTTAGAGCCAATTGCATCTTCCATAATACGTTCCTCCTCGCTCTTGGTGATCATCACCACAGGCAAGTTGGGGTATTCGCGTTTGATGACTTCTAGCGCCTCGATGCCCGAGATGCCCGGCATCTGTTCATCAAGGAAAACGATGTCGAAATGGCGTTGGCGCACAAGGTCGATGGCATCGGAGCCATTGTTGGCCGTAACTACTTCATAGCCTTTTTGTTCGAGAAACATGATATGGGGCTTCAAGAGGTCAATCTCGTCGTCGGCCCAAAGGATGGTGGTTTTGTCCATAGATGAAATGTTTATAGGGAGGTAACGCAAAATTAGGCAATTTGTTTTGAATGGATGAACTTTTTTGGGGATTCCCTTCGGGAACGGAGTGCTATTGGTGTGTATTTGGCAGCGGCAAACAGCACTCACAAACCGTAAACTGCCACAAGCCGCCGCTGTTCGATTATTACGACATACTCCATTCCCCACAGGGGAATCTCAACTTTTCGAAAAAAACACTAACTTTGCGGCAAAATTCACGGCCAATGGCTACTGCATCCAACAAAAAGAAAATCTTCAACGATCCCATCTATGGCTTCGTCAGCATCCCCGACGAGCTGCATTTCGACATCATCGAACACCCTTATTTCCAGAGGCTTAGACGCATCAAGCAAGTCAGCATGACCAACTTGGTGTATCCAGGCGCCAACCACACGCGCTTCGCCCACAGCCTCGGCACCATGCACCTGATGCGACGCGCCATCCAACTGCTGCGCGGCAAGGGTTATGTGATTACCGATGAGGAACTTGAGGCCGCCTCCATCGCCATCTTGCTCCACGACAGCGGCCATGGCCCGTTCTCGCACACCTTGGAGAACAGCATTGTCCATGGCATCACGCACGAGGAACTTTCGCTAAAAGTGATGCAAAGATTCAATGAAATCCACAACGGACGTTTGGACATGGCCATTCAGATGTTCATTGGAGAATACGAGAAAGGCTTTCTTACAAAACTCATTTCCAGCCAGTTGGATGTCGACCGCATCGACTATCTGAAGCGCGACAGTTTCTTCACCGGCGTGGCTGAAGGCAGTGTGAATGCGGAGCGTCTCTTGGAGATGATGGAAGTCGTCGGTAACGAGTTGGCCATTGAAGCCAAGGGTATCTATTCGGTGGAGAGCTTCATCGTGGCGCGCCGCATCATGTATTGGCAGGTGTATATGCACAAGGCCGTTTTGAGCGCCGAGTATATGCTGCGTAATATCCTGAAACGCGCCAAG